>JACCDG011407079.1_pt1 | contig 72952 bp, 78 predicted proteins | sample 7442471 | NCBI WGS metagenome assembly JACCDG01 (sample SAMN15323444, study PRJNA562643) | freshwater metagenome | isolation source: river surface water | place: USA:Blue River Watershed | collected 2017-08-17 | reverse complement strand
TTTTCTGTTGTCATAACAGGAACTAATCTAGCACAGTTCACTTTTCTTTATAAGTCTTTAATGCTAAGATTTTATCCCGTTTAAATACTAAAATTACTAAGGATTATACGTTTTATAATGAAGACTGCTCGTTTGGCGTTTGAAAATGGAAAAGTATTTTACGGGGAAGCGTTTTCAGGAGAAGGTGAAAGATTCGGCGAAGTTGTATTCAACACCGCTATGTCTGGATATCAGGAAGTTTTAACCGATCCGTCTTACTGCGGACAAATGGTTGTGATGACCTATCCTTTAATTGGCAGCTATGGGATCAACAAAGCAGACGATGAATCCCGCTCTATTTTTTTAGAAGCCTTTATTACAAAAGAGTATATTGATTTTCCAAGTAATTTTTTATCTGAGAAAACCTTAAAAACGTATTTAAACGAACATAATATTTTAGGTGTACAAGGTTTTGATACCAGAGCCTTAACCCGCTTTATACGTGAAAATGGAGCTCAGAAAGCTATTTTAACCACGTTAGATGAATCTGATGCAGCTATTATTGAAAAAGCAAAACGCTCTGCAGGGATGGTGGGACAAAATCTGGCTGTAAAAGTGAGTACAAATGCATCTTATATTTGGGAGAAGAACAACAGTGCTTCTTTTAAAGTTGCGGTGATTGACTGCGGTGTTAAGTACAACATTTTACGCTTACTGACAAAACTAGGTTGTGAATGCCATGTGTTTCCAGTATCTGTCACAGCATCAGAGATTTTGAATCAGGGATTTAATGGACTATTCATCAGCAACGGACCAGGCGATCCAGAGCCGGTTTTATCTGTGATCAAACTTATTCAGGATGTATTGGGCAAACTGCCTGTTTTTGGAATTTGTCTTGGGCATCAGCTTCTTGGACTGGCTCTTGGAGGTAAAACCTACAAGTTACAGTTTGGTCATCATGGCGCTAATCATCCGGTTAAAAATCTATTTACTCAAAAAGTTGAAATCACCTCTCAAAATCATGGTTTTTGTGTGGATATAAACTCTCTTAATACCAATGATGTTGAAATTTCGCATATCAACCTGAATGACAATACGGTTGAAGGAATCCGGCATAAACGTTATCCTGCATTTTCTGTTCAATATCACCCTGAAGCAGCACCTGGTCCAAACGACTCAATGTACTTATTTACAGAATTTATTCAACTTATGGAAAAACACAAGGAAAACGCTTATGAAACTGCCCTTTGATTCTCTTGAGGAAGAGTGTGGGGTTTTTGGAGTTTTTGGCTGTAAAGATGCAGCAGCATTATGTTATTTAGGGCTATATTCCCTTCAACATAGAGGTCAGGAAAGTGCAGGAATTGTTTCAAGAGACGGATCTCATTTATATGTTGTAAAAGAACATGGTCTGGTTTCGGAGATTTTTAATCCTACCAATATTGCTTACCTAAAAGGCAGTTCTGCCATTGGTCACGTCCGCTATTCAACAACAGGGTCAAATAATCCCAATAATATTCAACCGCTTTATTCCAAAACATCCAAAGGGAATATTGCACTTGCTCATAATGGGAATCTTACAAACGCAGCTACGTTATTTAATGATTTTCGGGCTCAGGGTGCGCTATTTCAATCTACAGTAGACTCTGAAGTTATTTTACATCTTTTATCGCACTCAAAATCAAAAGAATTATTGCCCGCTTTACAGGAAACATTAAAAGCTATTGAAGGTGCGTTTTCTATTACCTTACTTGGAGATAACTTCCTGGTTGCAGCACGGGATTTAAATGGATTCAGGCCGCTGGTTTTAGGAAAGCTTGGGGATGGCTATATTGTCGCATCCGAAACCTGTGCTTTTGATTTAATCGGTGCAACCTATATCCGTGATGTTCAGCCTGGTGAAATTATTATTATCGATCAAAAAGGAATTACCTCCGCATTTATACCTGGAAAACCAAAGCCAGCCATGTGTATTTTTGAGCACGTTTATTTTGCTCGACCTGACAGCCTGGTTTTTTCAGACAGCGTACATTTGGTTAGAAAATCATTTGGACGAATATTGGCAAAAGAACATCCCGTAGACGCAGATTTGGTTATGGCAATTCCAGATTCTGGAAACAGTGCAGCATTGGGATATTCCGAAGAATCAGGGATTCCTTATGAAATAGGTATGACACGGAATCATTATGTTGGCAGAACCTTTATTCAACCCGAACAGGCTATTCGTGACTTTGCCGTAAAAGTAAAACTTAATCCTATTTCAAGCATTTTAAAGGGCAAAAGAGTGATCGTTGTAGATGACTCGCTTGTAAGAGGAACAACCTCCAAACAACGGGTATCCGCTATCAGGCGGGCAGGTGCGAAGGAAGTGCATCTTCGGATCTCTTCGCCTCCGATTACGCATCCCTGCTATTTTGGAATTGATACGCCTAAGCGTAAAAAATTGATTGCGTCTCATAAAACGCTGGAAGAAATCAGAAAATATGTAGATGCAGACTCTTTGGGATATTTGAGCTTGGATGGCATGTTATCTGCCGTTACCAGCCACAAACCAAAAGACTTTTGTATTGGTTGTTTTAGCGGAAAATATCCTTTAAAAGTAAAAAACAAAGGAAAATTCTCTTTAGAAACCGGAAAGATAAAATTATATGCCGAAAAGGACTGATATTAAAAAGATTTTATTAATTGGCTCTGGACCTATTATTATCGGTCAGGCCTGCGAATTTGATTACTCGGGAACTCAGGCCTGTAAAGCCTTACGCGAAGAAGGGTTTGAAGTTATTCTTGTGAACTCAAATCCAGCAACTATCATGACGGATCCTTCATTGGCCGATAAAACCTATATCGAGCCTCTAACCCCTGAAATTCTAGCCAAAATCATCGAAAAAGAAAGACCGGACGCCATCCTGCCAACACTTGGCGGGCAAACCGGACTTAACCTTGCGATGACACTGTTCAAACAAGGAATTCTGGATATTTTTAAAGTTGAAATGATTGGCGCCAATGCCGAGGCTATTGAAAAAGCAGAAGATAGAAAAGCCTTTAAAAAAGCCATGCAGAAAATTGGCCTGGATCTTCCGAAATCATTTTTAGCGTACTCACTTGATGAAGCCAAACAAATGGCTACTGAACTTGGCTTTCCTTGCGTTGTACGTCCTTCATTCACAATGGGCGGAACAGGTGGCGGCATTGCCTATAATGTTCAGGAAATTGAAGAGATTTCCAGATCCGGTTTACGAAACAGCCCGACCTCTGAAATTTTGATTGAAGAGTCTATTCTGGGTTGGAAAGAATACGAACTGGAAGTCATGCGGGATAAAAAAGACAACGTGGTTATTATCTGCTCGATTGAAAACCTGGATCCTATGGGTGTTCATACAGGAGATTCCATCACCGTAGCGCCTGCGCAAACTTTAACAGATAAACAATATCAAATCATGAGAGACGCAGCTATTGCGGTTATTCGTGAAATTGGAGTTGAAACCGGTGGGTCCAACGTTCAGTTTGCCGTTAATCCGGAAAACGGACGCATGATTGTTATTGAAATGAATCCGAGAGTATCGAGAAGCTCGGCTTTAGCCTCAAAAGCAACTGGTTTTCCTATTGCAAAAATTGCTGCAAAGCTGGCTGTTGGGTATACACTGGATGAACTTTCAAACGATATTACACAACAGACTCCGGCCTGTTTTGAACCTACGTTAGATTACTGTGTGGTTAAAATCCCTCGGTTTAATTTCGAAAAATTTCCTCAGACAGCAAACGTTTTAGGGACCTCCATGAAATCCGTAGGGGAGGCCATGTCTATCGGAAGAACCTTCAAAGAAGCGTTTCAAAAAGGCCTTCGTTCTTTGGAATCAAAATTCAAAGGGTTTGAAAAAGGTGCTTTAGATGCCTCTCAAGTCGATGAAAAAACACTTATTTATCATTTATCAACTCCCAATTCCAATCGTTTGTCTTACATTTATCTGGCATTTACAGCCTTTAATTTTTCAGTGGATGATATTTTCCATTACACAAAAATCGATAAATGGTTTTTAATCCAAATGAAGCAGCTTTTAGACTTCCAAACAACAGCCACACAATCAAAAGAAGATATTTTAAAAGCCAAAAAATGGGGATTTTCAGATGCTCAGCTGGCACAACAGCTTAACTTCAAATCTGAAATCGAGTTCAGAACATTCAGAAAATCCTTAAATATTCATCCAACTTACAAACTTGTAGATACCTGCTCTGCGGAATTTGAAGCCTTTACACCTTATTATTATTCAACTTATGAAGATGAAGACGAATCCCGTTTAAGTGACAAAAAAAAGGTCATGATTTTAGGCGGTGGCCCAAACAGAATCGGACAGGGAATTGAGTTCGATTATTGCTGTGTTCATGCCTCGATGGCAACGCGTGAAGAAGGTTTTGAAAGCATTATGGTGAACTCAAATCCTGAAACCGTTTCCACAGATTTTGACACCTCAGACAAGCTTTATTTTGAGCCTTTAACATTTGAAGATGTCATGAATATTTATGAAAAAGAAAAACCAGAAGGCATTATTGTACAATTTGGAGGTCAAACGCCGCTAAATCTATCTGTTTCGCTTGAAAAAGCAGGTGCTAAAATTCTTGGAACATCCTCCAAAAGCATCGACCGTGCCGAGGATAGAAAACTGTTTCAGGAGCTTATTATAAAACTGGGCTTGAAACAACCTGACAACGGAACGGTGACCTCTTTTAATGAAGCTAAAGTTGTTGCTGAAAAAATAGGCTATCCGGTTCTTGTACGCCCGTCTTATGTATTGGGCGGAGCCGCCATGGAAATCGTTTACAACGTCAATGAACTTGAGCGTTACATGCAAAACGCCATCGATGTGTCGTCTGACAGACCGGTTCTGATTGACCAATATCTTGATGAAGCCATTGAAGTAGATGTGGACGCGTTATCTGACGGTCAGGACTGCGTAGTAGCCGGGATCATGCAGCATATCGAACAGGCGGGGATTCACTCCGGCGATTCGGCTTGCTCCTTACCACCGTTTTCACTAGCTGATGCCATCCTTTTTGACATTAGAGAGGCTACTTACAAATTAGCAAAAGAACTCGCTGTTATCGGACTTATGAATATTCAATTTGCTGTTAAAAACAATGAAGTTTACATTTTGGAAGTAAATCCTCGTGGATCAAGGACAGTTCCATTTGTAAGTAAAGCCACCGGTGTTCCATGGGCAAAAATGGCTACTAAAGTTATTTTAGGTAAAACCATTAAAGAGCTTGGTTTGCAGGAAGTAACACCTCGTCACGTGTCAGTAAAAGAAGCTGTTTTTCCATTTAACCGCTTCCCAGGTGTGGATATCCTGCTTGGACCTGAAATGAAATCTACAGGTGAGGTTATGGGTATTGATACCGATTTTGGAATGGCATTTATTAAATCGCAACTAGCTGCCGGTCAGGTAATTCCATCTAAAGGGCGTGTCTTTTTGAGCGTAAAAGACAGTGATAAATCTAAAATTATTGAAGTAGCTTTAGACTTGTTTAATTTAGGATTTTCAATCGTTGCAACAACTGGAACGGCAAAGCTTCTACAATCTCACGGTATCGAATCTGGAACCGTTTTTAAAGTTGGAGAAGGACGCCCAAGTATTGTTGATTTTATCAAAAACGGAGATATACAACTTGTGATTAACACCCCATTTGGAAAAAATCCGATCAAAGACGAAGTGATTATTCGCCAAACGGCATTACATAACAATATTCCGGTTATCACAACGATTGCCGGAGCCATTGCTACCGTTAATGCCATGAAAAATATGAACAGAAAAATGGACGTAACACCTATTCAGGATTTCGCAGGGATTCCCACATGCTAAAAACAAAATCAGAGTCCATTTTTAATTGGATCATTCTTATACTTTTACTGATTTTATTAATCGGTAATCCATTATTATTTACATCCATGACCCGTTCGGTATTTGAAGTGAACAAGCTTCTCTGCTTACGTTTAACCAGCATGCTTGTGGCGGTTGTGTGGTTATTTAAATATTTACTGTACAAACGCAACGGAAATGATAATGCTGTAGAAGAAAGTTACTCTGTTTTTGGATTGAGATGGAAAAAAATCGGCCTTGAAATTCCCATGCTTATCTGGCTGGGTTTTAATCTTATTTCAACCGTTTTTTCCACAAACGTTATTATCAGTATTATTGGGGCTTATGATAGATGGGAAGGTATTTTTACCGTTGTAAACTACTCATTCCTGTGGTTCATGTTTGCAAAACTTGTAACCGAAAAATTCCAGCTCAACTATATGCTGATTGCCATCGTTTTTTCTACATTTTTTTCATCGATTTACGGTATTTTTCAAAGCCTTGGCTTAGATTTTATGAACTGGAGCGTGAATGCTTCAGCTCGGGTATTTGCCTGTATTAACAACCCGGTTCATTTTTGTGCATTTGTGGGCATGGTCATTCCGTTAGCTATCGGATGGTTATTGTTTATTTCTGAAAAAGGCTATTCACAACTAGACGCCAAAACAACGAAATATTTAAAAGCGAGTCTCTTTATTGTTATCTCAGTGATTTTTTATGCACAGCTACTCTCTTTTTCAAGAGCAACCTGGTTAGGTTTTTGTGCGTCCATGACCTATTTTTACCTGTTAATTTCAGGTTCTTTAATTACAAAAACAAAAAAATACTTTACATTAGATTTCTTTATTAATCTTGCTGTAGTTGCTGTTTTCTATCTGGCTTTCATTTTCAAAATGTACTTAAAAGGGCCGTTGTTCTCTATTCCATTACTGCTTTTGATTGCAGGTTACTGCATCTATTCGTTTTATGCGCTGATTCCTCAGAAAAAACTTAGTACCATACTGGTTGCAGCCGTTTCCATCATTATTCTGGCCTTGTGTTATGTAGCTGATTTAAGAGAGCTATTCGGACTTACGGGCATCCTGATTTCCATAGCACTTGCGCTTTACTTCCTAAGAATCTGTACGAAAGCAGACGATGATTTAAAAGTATTTTTATCACGTTTCGTTATTATTATTCTTTTTGCAATTCTTCAATTTGTGGCTATTTCGGTAGTATCACTTCTACTGTATATGTTGCTCTGTGTGTCTTTCTATATATTGGAATTTAGAAAATCTGGAGAAACAGCCACAGAAAAAAACAAATGGCTTGTTGCATTTATTATTGCCTTTGGGTTTATCGTCAGTATCCCTACCATTCACCAGTTTATTGGAAGCTTAACCACTCAGGAAAAAGATATTCTGGCTATTAAAAATGCTCAAAACAAACTTCAGACTTATGGTAGAGACGCCTTAAAAGGAACAGCTAGAACCTCTATGTGGAAAAGCTCGATTCCCTGGATTAAAGACTACTGGCTGATTGGAAGTGGATTAGACACCATTAAATACAAATATCCTGATTATAGACGCCCAGAATACGGTATTCTTGAAGGTGGCCATAACTTTACTCCTGATAGACTCCATAACGAATATTTAAATACATTGGCTACAAAAGGCATTCCAGCAACTGTTACGTACTATGTCTTTTTGATGGGCGGCTGGTATTTATTAATTCTTAGACATTTTTTTGAGAAAAAGAATAACCCCTATAGCTACATTTTGGTTGGATGTTTAACATCAGCTGGTGTTTATCTGGGACAGGTATTCTTCAACTTTGGTGTCGTAGCAACACTTGTTTTATTCTATGTTTGCGTTGGAATAGGTCAAGCACTTGTTACACAGCCTTCATTTAACGAGGAGGCCTCTCATGAGTAAAAAAAATAAAGAAACTCAAGCCGAAAATCAAATCCTTCTTTCAAAATTAACGACTAAAGACTGGATTGTACTGGGGGCGTTTTCCTGTCTGGTTCTGGTAGGTGTATGGCAGGCAGCTCTGCCTTATTTTGCCGAACGCCATTATCGTGATGCGTATAACTTTGAGGTGTATCAGCGTCCAAAATACGCGATTGAAGAATATGAAGCGGCTGTAAAACTGGCCCCTTGGGAAACACAATACCAAATGGATCTTGCCAAGGCATTATCTGAATTCGGTATGCAGCAACCTTCGGCAGCAGAAAAACTGGAGTATTTAAACAGAGCCGAGCAGATTTCTTTGCATATGATTGAACTGGATGAAAAAAATCCCTGGTACAAAAATCGTATTGCAACCATTTATTTAATGATGGCAGAAGTAAATCCTGAACAAGGAGTTGTTTACACTCAAAAAGCTGAAGAATACATTAGGGAATCGGCTAAAAATGATAAAAAAAATCCTCTGTTTTTATTAAACCTGGCATACTTTTTACACAGAACAAAACGTCTTGATGAAGCCATTATGTACTACAATAAAACACTTGAAATTGACGACAGATTAGTTGAGGCCAATTTTAATCTGGCTGATATTTATAGAAGTCAGGGCAATATACAAAAAACCCTGGAACAATACCTTCAGGTCTATAAAATGAAACCTGATTTTCCAAATATCAATACAGCCATTGCCAGCACCTATATGGATATGTTCTCTAAAACAAACAACATCACTATCCTGGCAAAAGCCATTCCGTTTTTAGAAGCTGATTTAAAACAAAACTCTGCTAATCTGGATATTTTAAAGAATTTAGCCTCCATTTATTTTCAGATACAAGACTGGAAAAATGCAGCAAAAACGTATGAGCAGATTCTACTTTTCTATCCAAACCTAAACGAATTTAAACCGTTATATCAGACCAGTCTTGCCAGATCCAAATCTTAATTTATCGGTTATTTTACTTGGACTAAAACATCCTTTTGAAAGCAAAAAAGGATGGTCTGTGTTCGATTCCATGACCGAACTTTCAGAGCTGGCCAAAACAGCTGGCTTTGTTGTTCATTCACAATTCATACAGACCAGAGAATCACCTCATCCTGGACACTACTTTGGTGAGGGAAAAATAGAAGAATTAAAGACGCTTATAACCTCAAATAATATAAAACTGGTTATTACGGATGATGAACTTACTCCGGCCCAACATAAACGGCTTGAAAGCATTCTTAATACCAAAGTTATGGATCGAACAGGGATTATCCTGGATATTTTTGCAAAAAACGCAAAAACATATGAAGCACAGCTTCAGGTAGAGCTGGCACAGTTAACCTATCTTTTACCTCGACTGACACGGCTATGGACTCACTTATCCAGACTTGGAGGTGGAATTGGTACAAAAGGCCCAGGTGAAAAACAGCTGGAAGTGGATAAGCGTCAGATTTATATTCGTATCGATACCATCAAGGCCAAACTGGAAAAAATTAAAAACCACCGTACGGTTCTTAGAGAAAAACGCGAAAATGTTCCAACCTTAAACGGTGCTATTGTAGGTTACACAAACGCTGGAAAATCAACCTTAATCAATGCCTTAACGCAATCCAAGGTTTTAACCGAAAACAAACTATTCGCAACCCTGGATCCCACAACCAAAAAACTCAATCTCTCAACCAAGCAGGAGGTATTACTGACAGACACCGTTGGCTTTATTCAAAAACTTCCTCACGAGCTTGTTTCCTCATTCAGAGCCACACTTGAAGAAACCATTCACGCTGATTTTTTGCTTCATGTGATCGACTGTTCCCATCCCAAATGTGACGTATTTATCGAAACCTCAAAAACGATTCTTACCGATATTAAAGCCGCAGATATACCTCAATTATTCGTCTTTAACAAAGTAGATCTTGCCTCGGAAGAACAACTCGAACACCTCAAAAAACGATATAATCCGCATGTCTTTATCTCCGCGTTACATCACAGTCATCTGGAGGATTTATTAGCAGCAGTTGAAGACATGCTGGCTCATTTTCAAGCTCAATTTTCGTTTAATATTCCGTATTCACGTATGGATATTGTTCATTTGCTTAATAAATACTCTAAAATTCTTTCCCAGGATTTTGGAGAAACGCAAATCACGATGAGCGTTATCATGAATAGAATCATAGGGGAAAAGCTGCTAAAAAGTCTGTATCAGGCTTAAGCTCTTTCTCTAAACAGGGATATGCCAGCAAAATCGGCGTTATGGATAGCCTGTGGCTTTTCAATGTATATCTCTATCGCCTCAATAAGCGAAAACTGATTAAAAAGCAGCGTTAGTATCTCAAAACTCATATTTTCGATTAAATCGAAGGATTTTGACTGTACCAGCTGTTTAACAGATTCAGAGACATTAAAATAATCCACGCTATCTTCAAGCCTCGATTGGGGTAAAAGAGGTTTGATATACAGGTTCAACGTTATATAAACAGGCTGCCGAAACTGCTGCTCATGCGAATAAATGCCTATAAGAGCCTCCAGCTTTAAACGGCTGATCGTTATTCTATCAAAAGAAGATGGCTTATTTTTTAACGATGTCATCAAAACTGTTTATCTCATCCAGAATGCTGTAATAAATTCTCATAATTTGACCGTATATTTTGCCAATCTGACGAATCAAGGCAGGTAAATCCTCAGGTTTTACAACAAGAATGATGATTAGCAAAATAACAAATAATTCATTGCCGCTTAAGCCGAACATCAAGATTCTCCGAATTTAAAAAGTTTCGCGACTAAAATGGTCAGGTAATATAAGAGAATCAGTACAATAGCCAGACCAATTTGGGATAGAACATCCGGTGCAATAATGGCGGCCACAACAAACATCACAACAACAGCAAACCGCCCGCTTTTTATTAAAAAGGCTCTGGAAACGATATTGAGATACAGCAAAATTTCAAGAATAACGGGGAACTGGAAAATCAGCATGGTGTAAATAATAAAGTTAAAAATATAGAAGATGTTTTGCTGAAACTGCAACATAAATCCAACCTGATGAGGGATAAATTCCATACTCATTAAAAAGGCAAGAGAGTAGGGAAGCAGCTTAAAATAGCTCACATAAAAACCCAAAATACTTAGCAGGGTACTACCTATAATTGAAAACAGAATCAACTTTCTTTCACTTGGCTTTAAGCCTGGAAACATAAATTTTAGAAGCTGATACAAGTGGAAAGGAATAGAAATAACAATCCCGGATATAAACGAAAATTTGAATCTGGTAAAAAAGCCCTCAAGTAAGGATGTCACGTAAAAAATAGGCTTTTGCTGGTTATTTTGAAATAAGGCCGAAAGCGGTGCTGCTAAAAAATCTATAATCTGATTGTAATAAAAATAACAAAGAATCCAGCCTAAAAGAACGGCAATACAGGAATAAAACAATCGCTTGCGTAATTCTCGTAAATGTTCAAAAAAAGTAAGGTGATCTGTCATTAATTTAAATTAAAAAACTGTGAGGGAAATTTTAATGACGGAGACGATGAAGACGTTTTTTCTTCAAAAGGATTAAAGTTTTCAGGACGTGATGCACGTTGAGTTCCGGGTTCGGTTTTTAACACATTGAATGTTAAGCCTGTTTTTTCAATAAACTCAAACGTATGTGAAGAGATTTGTGCTTTTTCATAAGGAATAAGATACATCATAACCATGGATGATTTATCGATATTGATGATCATACAGCAATCCATTTGGGATAAGTCGTTCAGCTTTCTTTCAAAGTTATCCATGTTTTTCTGCAACATGTCATCTTCAGTGCTTTGAGTCGCGTTGGTAGAAAAAGACTCTTGATTTAAAGCCTTTTTTGAAACAAGACGGTGCCAAAGTATTCGAATCATAGAAAAAAGCCGTTTAAACACGTTTATTGGCGTCCGTAATCATCTTGAAGTCGGATAATATCATCTTCGCCAAAATATGTGCCGCGTTGGATCTCTATAAATACCAATGTGTCCTGATGAGTATTTGCAACTCTGTGAGCGGCTTCTTTTGGAATATGCACAACATCGCCAATCCCATAGGTTTTAACAACATCATTTAAGGTAACTGTCGCAGTTCCTTGAACAACAGTCCAAAGTTCTTCGCGTTTAAAATGTTTTTGATAACTTAAGCGTCCGCCCGGATTAACCGTGATTTTTTTAACTTTACAATAGTCTTCTTCAAGCAATACATCCCAGCGTCCCCAGGGTGCTTCGGAAAAACTTAACGACATAGTAGATACCTTTCCAAAATAATAGAGTTTTATTTTAAACCAAGCTTTCAGTTCAGTCTATCCTATCTATTTAACATAATATATATTATGCGACATCAAAAATAGGGCATTTTTAAATAATGATTTCAGACCTTTTAAATCTTAAACGGCATCCTCACTTACAGTTTGAATGAATAACTCCTGCAGTTGCTTTTCGGCAACAAAGTCAGGAGCCTGCGTTAACGGGCAATATGCCACTCTGTTTTTAGGAAATGCGATGACATCCCGAATCGAGTCAGTTTGCAATAACATGGATATAAGTCTGTCTACACCCAATGCTAAACCGCCATGCGGCGGCGTTCCGTATTTTAACGCTTTAACAAAGAATCCGAATTTCGATTCGATATCCTCAGGACTTAGACCCAACAAAGAGAAAATCTGCTGCTGCTGATCCCAATTGTGGATACGAATACTTCCGCCCCCTACTTCTTCGCCGTTAATAACAAGATCATAGGCTCTAGCATTAACAGATAGAAGCTGTTCTTCGGAAAGACCTTCCAAAGACACCTGAGGCTGTGTAAACGGATGATGAACAGACGATAGTCTTTCATCAGAACGTTCGAAAAGTGGAAAATCCACAACCCAGCAGGGTGCGAATGTGTTTGGTTGAATAATGCCCAGACGTTCAGCCATAATCGTCCTGAATTGTCCCAGCGCCTGATTTACAAGCTGATGGTTCGTATCGGCCACAAAAACCAACACGTCTCCATCCTGAGCATCCATCAAAGGAAACAGGGTTTGTTTTTCAGATTCAGAAAAAAACTGAACAATATTCGATTCCAACTGTCCGTTTTCAACTTTCATCCAGGTTAAGCCTTTGGCACCCAGTCGCTGAATCAACGTCTTGGCCAAATCATCCTGAAGAACATTTTTACTTAATTTTGAGGCCTGACCTTTAAGATTGATCCCTTTAATGATTCCTTTTGAAGAAACGATAGTGTTAAAAATCTTATAAGAGGTCTGTGCAAAAACCTGTGTAACATCCACCATTTTCCAGCCAAAACGGATATCAGGCCTGTCGTTTCCGTACAGTGACATGGAGTCCTGATACGTAATTCTTGGAAATGGCGCCTGAAATTGAACCCCAATAGAACCAAAAAGATCTATCATCAAACCTTCAAGCAGTTGGAAAATAAAGGATTCATCAATAAAAGAGGCTTCCAAGTCCACCTGGGTAAATTCCGGCTGTCTGTTTGGGCGTAAATCTTCGTCTCTAAAACAGCGTACAATTTGATAGTAGCGGTCAAAACCACTCATCATTAGTAATTGTTTAAATAATTGAGGAGATTGAGGCAAGGCAAAAAACTTGTTGGGGTGAGTACGGCTTGGAACCAGATAATCTCTTGCGCCTTCTGGGGTGCTTTTTGTAAGAAACGGGGTTTCGATTTCAATGAATCGATGAGCGTGTAAATAATCTCTGATGATTTTTACAAACGCATAACGGGATTGAATATTTTTTTGCATCGTTGCGCGGCGCAAATCCAGAAATCTGTATTTTAAACGGGTTTCTTCATCAACATTATCAGTTGTGTTGGACGACTCTCCAAAACCTTTTTCTGAAATCAAAAATGGAGGTGTTTCGGCTTTATTCAAAATCACCAAAGACGTGACCAAAATTTCAAGCGCACCCGTAGCAATATGAGGATTTACCGTTTCTTTCAAACGCTCTGAAACCACACCTTCGATCTGAACAACCCATTCACTTCTAAGCTGCTGGGCAAGTTCTGCCGTAGCATCCGTTGAATTAAAAACAAGCTGAACCAGGCCAGAAACATCTCTCAAATGAAAAAAAAGCAGGGAGCCGTGATCTCTGATGGCATCAATCCATCCAAATAAAACCACAGATTGTCCAATATCGCTTTTGTTAATATCTCCACATAGTCTACGCTGCTGCCACTTCATCTGGGTCTCCTTATAAATGGTGATAGGAAATCATACCGCTTGAAAACGGAATGGAAATTTTATTTCCGCTGCTAACAAATTCACTTACATTAATAAGCTCGGAAAATTCAGAGCTTAACTGAAAGGCAATGCGCTGACCAACACGAATGTCCTGGCCTTGATCTTTGGAATGAACGGAGTAATAGCCGTCTTCCGTTTTTAAAACAAACCGTTTTATCTTTTCTTTTGTTGAAAACGTTTCATCGGTAGTATAGCCGGTCTGGATATCCTGAATGGTGCCCATAATCCATTTTTGAGATGTCTTATCTAAATAATCCTCATACATACTTTGACGCAACAAAAAGGCCTCAATAGCATTTTTTTTGGAAACCGGCTTATCTTTTAGATCTGGGTACAACTGATAATAAGCCTGAAATACCATTTTTTTAGGAACTTTTACACCTTGAACAAACAAATAATTAGGATTGATAAACTGCCGATAAATCCCTACCCCGCCAGCAACAAGCGCTATAATTCCAACAATAAGAATAAGTGTACGGATCGTTGCTTTATTGCGAATCATGAATCAAGTTATATCCTAGATCGAAATTTCTTTCCAGTTTTTTCCTTCGGAAAGATCCACATCTAAAGGAACCTGCCAATCGGCAACATTTTCCATAATGCGTTTAACCTCGGCGCAGAGTCGTTCTTTTTCCGATATCATCACATCAAAAACAAGCTCGTCATGAACCTGAAGCACCATTTTTGACTGAAAGCCAAGTTCTGCAAAACTGTTATCAATGGAAATCATCGCCATTTTAATGATATCAGCTGCAGTACCTTGAATTCTCGTATTGACGGCCGCACGTTCCCCAAACTGACGCACCGCAAATTGAGGCGATTTTAATTCGGCAATCGGCCTCACGCGACCAAACTCTGTCACAACATGACCATGTTCTTTTGCATAGTCTATTGTTGTTTTTATAAACTGATTAATCGTAGGAAACTGATCAAAATAATGTGTGATAATGGTTTTGGCTTCTGCTGGAGAAATACCCAGCTGTTCAGACAATCCAAATGGAGAAATCCCATATAAAATCCCAAAATTTACAGCTTTTGCCTTATAACGCTGTTCTTTTGTTACCTCGTCCAGCGGAACTGAAAAAATCAAAGCCGCTGTTGATTTATGGATATCACGTTTTTGTCTAAACGCTTCAATTAAATGAGGATCCTGAGACAAATGCGCCAGAATACGAAGTTCAATTTGAGAGTAATCCGCCGAAACAAGCACACGATCTGACGCTGATGGAATAAACGCCTCTCGAATTAACAAACCTTCTTCACTTCTCACCGGAATATTCTGCAAGTTCGGATTTACGGAAGATAATCGCCCTGTTGAGGCAATTTTTTGATTAAAATACGTATGAATACGCTGTGTTTTTTTATTCACAAGCTGTGGAAGTGTGTTCACATAAGTGGATACGAGTTTTTCCAGACTTCTGTAATCCAAAAGCAAGGCGGCAATCTCGTGGTGGGATTTAAGCTTTTCTAACACTGAGGAATCTGTTGAACGCCCTGTTTTTGTATGTTTAATAACGGGTAATCCAAGCTCATCAAATAAAACGTCAGCCAACTGCTTTGGAGAATTCAAATTAAAAGGCTGAGATGAAAACGCCTGACATTTTTTGATAAGAACAGCCAGCCTTTCCTCAAAAATCTGTTTAATGTTGTCCATATAGGCCAAATCCAGTGTAACGCCCGTTTTTTCCATTTTTGCCAAAACAACAGCTAATGGAGCCTCTATATAGGTATAAAGTGCCAGCACATGCCGGGCATCCAGTTCATTATGAATGCGCTGATAAAGATGAAGGTTATGGCCAGTCGAATAAGATTGGTTGATATTAAAATAAGCAAGAACGCCTTCTTTAGATTGAGTGGCAATAGGATCGATTAGAAAAAGAGCCAGCCCAGTTTCAAGCTTTACAGGTTTCGGGGCATAACCCAGGTCTATCCAGTGATAATACAGCGAACGGGCATCGAAAGTTACAATAACGTCACTCCTTGTAAACAGGAACTCAAAAATAGCAGACGTTGTATCCGTAAGTGTATAAACTTGATCTTCGGAAATAGCAATTTCCAATGACGCTTCCGTATACTCAACGCCAAGATCCAGACTATGAGATGAAAAACGTGCTAAAAAGTCTTTTTCGGTTATGAATACGGCTGAAGAGATTTCAATGGAAGGTGATGATTCCGAAAAGAAAGAAGTCTGCTGTGGTTCTGCTATTTTTTGATACTTTTGATAGAGAGATTTAAAGTTATATGTATTAAATTGAGCTAAAATCACGGCCCAGTCGGGAGTAAAGAAAAACGTATCTAAAGTTTGTTCAAGTGGCACCTCACAAAAAATAGTAGCCAGTTTTTGTGAAAGAAGCGCAGAGTCTTTTCCATTTATCAATTTATCCTGAACGCCTTTTGGCTGAACAGTCTGAATATTCTCATAAATCGATTCTAAAGTTTTATATTCTGAAAGTAACTTAATAGCTGTCTTATCCCCTATTCCTGCCACACCCGGAATATTATCGGAGGTATCCCCTTTTAAAGCCTTAAAATCAACAATTTGTTGAGGTGAAAGTTGGTACATTTCCTGTATTTTTTTTTCATCACATTCGATGATGTCAGACTTCTTATTCATCACCACATGCACAAAATCATCAACAAGCTGTAGCGAGTCATGATCACCTGTAAATAATAACGTTGAAACCTGTTGCGCCGTGGCCATTTTTGACAACGTTCCCATTAAATCATCAGCCTCAAAACCAGGTTTTTCCAATAAGGGAATTTTCATTTCGGATAAAATGGATTTCAATAAATCAACCTGAAAAATAAGATCCTCAGGTGCCGGTGGACGATGAGCTTTATAACCTGAAAACATATCATGCCTAAACGTAGGTTCTTTTCTATCAAAACAGACAGTCAGATAGTCTGGTTTATACAAATCATAAACCTTAAAAAAAAGACTGATAAACCCGAATGCCGCATGTATGGGATGATTATTCCATGTCAGTGTAGGAGGAAAGGCATAATACGCCTTAAAAACCAGAGCATGTCCATCTATGACCAAAAACGTTTTTTTCATGTCAGAAGTATACATTGCCTAAAACGGACCTGTCATCTATAATTTCAAGCCTTATGAAAAACGATACACCCTCAATGCAATTAGTCTGCGGTTCTGCCCATCAGGAATTGGGTCAGGAAATCGCAAAATGTTTAGGTATAAACCTTGGAAAAATGCGTCTTTCCAAATTCAGCTGTGGTGAAAACTACGCAAGAATTGAAGAATCGATTCGTGGCCAGGAAGTTTATGTCATTCAAACTATAGGACATACGCCAAACGATGATTATATGGAACTCTTTCTTATTATGGATGCGTTGAAACGGGCGTCAGCATCAGCCATTCACGTTATTATTCCTCATTTCGGATATGCAAGACAGGATAAAAAATCAGCACCAAGAGAACCTATTTCTGGCAGATTAATGGCCGATTTATTATCAGCCGTCGGCTTCGATAGACTTATTACAGTTGATCTTCACGCTGATCAAATTCAGGGCTTTTTCTCCCAACCGGTTGATCATTTAACTGCACTGCCTTTATTTGTAGATTATTTCAAAAAGAAAAACCTAAAAGACCTTGTTGTTGTAGCACCTGATGCTGGACGTGCCAAATTCTCCAAAAAATTAGGAGACAGATTAGGCGCAGAACTGGCTATTATGCACAAAACACGGCCTGACCATAACAAAGCTGAAATCGTTAATATTGTTGGAAACGTTAAAGATAAAACGGTTCTACTTGTAGATGACATGGTTGATACGGCGGGATCTGTAACATCAGGCTTAGCTACACTTAGAAAATTTGGCTGTAAAGATGAGATTTATCTTGCAACAACACACCCTGTTTTCTCTGGGCCGGCAATCGAAAGATTATCCAACGCCAACCTGAAAGAAGTGATCGTAACCAATTCGATTCCTATTCAACAACAATTTGATGGATTAAAGGTTTTATCTCTGGCACCTATGCTTGCGGAAGCTATTAAAAGAAACCACGAGCGCAGATCCATTTCTACGCTTTACGTTTAACCGTATTGACTTGCGTACATTGCTTCCTTAGAATCAAGGTATGGGTTTAGGTGTAACCGGAGCAAGCGGACCACGAAAAGGCGGATTAGATCCTGCTTCATGGCAACGTGCCGGCGCAGGTGGATCCGTAGATAAACCTTTTTCGGTTGAAGAGTCCCAGGGAGTTAACCGATCTGTTGGATCAGCACCAGCAACCGAAGCGGAAAAAGTATCGCAAACGTCTCAGGTCAAAGAAGTTGACTCTACAAAACAAACCACCACACAAACTCAAAAAACTATTGCAAGACCGGTATCCGAATCAGATATCGTAGACCTTCTGGTTAAATTTCAAAAATCTCCTTCTCCTGAAAACAAGAAAATACTGTCTACTATTATTCAATTTGGCCTTGAAGCTTCGCATGAAAATTTAGATACAGTTTCCCGACTTGTTCAAAGCAGAGGTCAGTCCAATGCGGTTGAATCGGCCGTGGTTAGTCATTTAAAAGGCGTCTCAAGCTCACCTAAAAGCGTGGATATCCTGGCAAACTTTCTAAGCAATCAAAGTCAACTTGGACAGGTTTTGGATAAAATGCAGCTTACACTTTCACGGTTTCAATCCAATTTTCAGCAGTTTCAGGTGCTTTTAAATCCATCATTATATAGCGGTCTTGCCTCTATTGTGTCCCAAATGGACGACACTTTAAAAAAATGGATGAATACGCAATCTGAGAATTTAAGTATTACCAATTTAAATCGGGCCGGAGTTATTCAGGATTTCAGGTTATTCAATGATTTTCTTGGCGGATTGATAGCCTCGCTTCCTGCCAATGCAAACCCGGAACTGGCAAGGCTGCTTCAACAGCAAACAGCAATGATTAAAGGTCAGATTTCTCAGTTTTTGGAAAGTGTAATCTCTCAATCGATTATCTCAAAATCCAGCTCTGTGCTTCCATTAGGCACTGATCAGTTTGCTTACTGGCAGATTCCAAATCCTTTTTCCCAGCAAAAAAAACCTATCGAAATTTTAATGCAAAAAGATCCTCAACAAAAAAAGAGAAAATTTAATCCTCAAAAAACAAAATTTATCCTGCGTTTTGAAACCGAAGATATAGGCGAGCTATCCGTCTCCGTTGAGCTTTCAGAGAAAAAAATCTGGTATGTTTTTTATACAGAAAATACACAGACAAAAGATTCTATCTTACGAACAAGCCCTGAACTCAAAACAAGAATGGCTGCTTTAAATTATGAAGTTGTGGGCATGCAGCTTGTACCTAAAAAACTAGACATCAAAAAACTCATTCTTCCCACCATCAACCTTGATAAGATTTCCAGAGTCAGCGCCGAAGTATGAACCCGAATAAAAAATCCTTACAGGAAAAATCCAAAAAATTAAAACGCCATATAGAAGACTTAACGCTTCCCGAAAAAAAGAAGCTTAAAGCCATAGCCGTTAAATATGAACCTGGGAAATCGAAAGCCCCAAAAATCGTAGCCACAGGACGAGGAGCCGTCGCCGAACAGATTTTGCTTCTAGCCGAAGAAAACCGCATTCCAATGTACGAGGATCAGGCCTTAACAGAACTATTGTCAAAACTGGATCTGGACATGGAAGTTCCACCAGAATTATATACACTGGTGGCCGAAGTTTTAGCCTTTGTTTATCAGCTTAATAAACTAGCCAAAAAGAAAAGAAAGTAGTAGACTCATAACCGTGAAACGGTCTTTTTTATTTTGCCTCTTTACAATGTCTCTTCTTTTTTTTATTTCAGCAAAAAAAAGTTTTGCTGAAATATGGCCCTATTATGACGAAATGCCTCATCCCGCCCTCAAAACAGCCGTACAATCCATGATTGCTCACCAACGTCAGTGGTATAACTTTGCGCTTTACACCTTACATATGGATACACCTGGCTATGTAGAGGCTGGCGGATACAACTACAGTAAAAATGGAAGAATTGCTATCAAATCTTTTTTCAGATGGAGACAAGGGCCACCCGAAGAAACCTTCCAACCGCTTGATGCTATGATTGAAGCTGGAAATAGAGGCTTCTTTTGTGTTAGATTACCTACAGGTAAAGTTGGCTATACACTTGATGGACGTTTTCGCCTGGACAATAAAAGAAGATTAATTCTTCTTGCAAGCGAATTTCCGGTTTTAAGTGAAAGTGAAACCGAAATCATTTTACCTGAAGGAAAAGATATCGCTATATCTGTATCCGGTTTAATTTTTGTAGATAATGCTCCAGTTGATAAAATAAAAGTAATTGTATTTGAATCCGAAAGCAATATGAACGAAAAACTGGAAACAATTAATGGAACGATCTTTTTCGCACCTGAAGATCCACCAAGACTGGATCCAAAACCAGTCTATCAGGTACGTCAGGGATTTATTAGAAAAACGGGGACAATTAAAGCACTTATGGGAGACGGAACCTATGCTAAATACGGTAACGAATCCAGCGCAAAAGCAGCAAGAAGCTCAATGAAAATGATGACAACAGTCATCCAAATGGCCAACCCCTAACTTAAGGAGCACAGCATGATTAATCAATTGTTTATGAGCAAGTCCGGTCTATTTAATTTTCAACGAAAATTACAGACTGTTGCGGCCAACATTTCAAACTCTCAAACAGTAGGTTATAAAAGACGCCGTGTGGAAATGGAAAGTATCTTCCCCTTAATTTTAGAAGGAGCGCTTACTGAAAGCGATGAGGCAACAGGCACCGTAAATAAACGGAAAAAGTATACAGAATATGGGTCTGGGGTACGGATTGTAGATATCAGTAAAAACTTTGAGCAAGGTACAATAGAAATTACAAACCAGCCTATGGATATTGCTATTGAAGGACAGGGATTCTTTCAATTCAGATTATCAGACGGAAGCATCGCTTATACCAGAGCAGGAAACCTTCACGTGGATTACGAAGGAAACGTGGTCAACCCTAATGGACAACCTCTTGAACCGGCTATCAACATCCCAAGAAATGCAACTGAAGTTATTATTAACGAAGAAGGACGTGTATTTGCACAGGTCGCCGGACAAACAACACCTCAGGAAATTGGGCAAATTCTTCTTGCATCCTTCCAAAACCCAAGCGGTTTAAAAGACGTAGGTCAAAACCTGTTCCTTGAAACGGCAGCTTCCGGACAACCAAGCTTTGAAACCCCTTCTCAAAACGGGATGGGAAATATCAGACAGCGAGCATTGGAATACTCAAACGTTAACGTTATTGAAGAAATGATGGAAATGATTGTAACACAACGGTCTTTTGAATTAATTGTAAAAACAATTCAAGCCGGTGAAGCAATGCTTAAAGCGTCCAGCGACCTTGGAAAATAAGTTTTTTTTTAGCTGTCTGTTTCTCTTTATTTTTTCTTCTCACCTGTTTGCTGCTTCATTTGAAGAAAATCTAATAGACATAAAAAATCAAATTATCAAAAAAACATTAGAGCTCAATAGCTTTGCATCAACACCTGATGTTTCCGTAAAAATTTTAAACGAGGGCTCTTTAAAAAAATATATGGACTCTGCTCAATCCGTACAGATTTTATTTACAAATACAGATAGCATTCTTGGTGGGCTTGTAACACCGGCTGTTTTTTTAAATCAATCGAAGGAAGTTATTGGCAAAGCCAGCCTCATCTGTCAGGTAAAATTGAGCAGGCATTATGTAAGAGCAAAAAAATTCCTCTCAAAAGGAAGTAAAATATCCTTAGATGATGTTGAACTTGTATATGAAGACACACATGGAAAATCTGTCAAAAATATCCATTCACTTGATGAGATTGCAAACAAAACAACAACGTTAGGCATTGCAAAAGGTGCCTTTCTCACTGAAAACAGCTTAAAAGATATGCCCGTGATTAGACGGGGAAATCCTGTTACAATATGGTATTTGGATAAAAATATAGAGCTAAAACTTAAAGGCAAAGCCGTATCCGACGGTTATCTTAAACAACCCATCACAGTGCAACCACACTTAAATGAAAATAAATTCCTGGAGGGAGAAATCATTGATTCGCAAAACGTTCGCGTTAATAGTCTTCGTTAGTTGTTTATCCACACTACTGTATAGCGATTCATTATGGGATAGTGGAAAGCCATCCTTTTACACAGCCTCAAAAAAAGACGTTAAAGTTGGTGATGTTATTACCATTTATATTTCAGAATCAACGTCAGCTGCTCAGGAAGCCACCACCAAAACAACAAAAGAATCTAATACAGGAGCTGGTTTTTTATCAGGATGGAACCAGGTTGCCAACTTATTAGGAAACAGCACCGATAGAAAAACCCTTGATCTTCAGCTTAAAGGGAGTGATCAGTATAACGGAACCGGACAAACCACCCGTAAAAGCCGTGTAACAGCCATCGTAACCGCAATCGCCACTGAAATTTTGGAAAACGGAAACATTTATGTTGTAGGTGAACATAAGGTTAAAGTAAACAACGAAGTGGAAACCATCCATATTTCAGGTATAATCAGACCTCAGGACATTGGATCAAACAATACAATTTATTCATATCAACTGGCTAAAGCCGAAGTTTCTGTAAATGGAGCCGGGGTAGTCGGATCAAAACAGTCGCCTGGTGTTCTAACAAAAATGTTTAACTGGTTATTCTAATGAAAAAAAATATCTATAGACTTTTATCGTTACTGGTTTTTTTATTAATAAGCGGCAATACTGTTTATGCAGATGCTCAGGCTATCCGTATCAAGGATATTGGGAAAATTATCGAAGCGCGTGAAAATCAACTGATTGGATTTGGTCTGGTTATTGGATTAAGAAATAGCGGCGATACCAAAAACACGGGTTTTACAGATACAGCATTAACCAACCTTTTAAAGAAAATGGGGATTTCCGATTCCAAAGGATTTAACTCCAAAAACGTAGCGTCGGTTATTGTAACAGCCAGCTTGCCTCCCTATATCAAAAAAGGTCAAAAAATCAGCGTAACCGTTTCCTCACTTGGAGACAGCACAAGTCTTGTGGGCGGAACATTATTAATTACACCGCTTCAAGGTGTGGATTTAAAAACATATGCTGTAGCACAAGGCCCTGTTATTGTTGGTGGGATTTCTGAACAATCTGCAACCACGCAGGTATTTAAAAATCAGCCAACAGTTGGTTATATCCCTAATGGAGCCATTGTTGAAGATGAAGTTCCTGTTACCAACTCAGATCAGCTGAACATCACCATTGTTTTAAAAGAACCGAATTTTATAACCGTAACCAAAGCCACAACCGCCATTAAAAGCAAAGGCTTCCCCAATGCCAAGGCTATCGATGCCAATACCATTAAAATCCCTTTATCCGATCTGGATTCAGCCGATTTCATTTCAACCGTTGCAAAAATCGAAAACATCACGTTTGTACCGGATTCCTCATCAAAAATTATTATTAATTCAAAAACAGGAACTGTTGTTATCGGCGAAATGGTTAAATTGTCTCCGGTAGCTTTAACACATGGCAACATCTCCATCCGCATTAACAACCAGCAGCAACAAGGTGGCGGAGCAGGTGTTTTTGGTGGAGCCGGAGGCGAAGCTCAGGACTCTTTAAAAGTTGAGGAAAGCGATAATAAAATTCTTTATCTAAATCCATCAGCAACCCTTTCTAGTCTTGTAAATGCACTTAATGAAATTGGTGCAACTCCTAAAGATCTTGTGTCTATTATTCAGGCATTGCATGAGTCAGGAGCCTTAGTTGGAAATATAGAAGTGTTATGAAAAAGTTTGTCTTATGTTTAATTATTCTCTGTTATTGGAACACTTATATTCATGCAGAAAATGACTACGACAATATGTTAATGATGCCAGATGCCATCCAAACACTGCCGTTAACAAAATCGAACAACCCTAAAAAAATACTTGAAGAAACACAATCCTATCTCCTTGAGGAAGTATTTATTTCATCATTTATGAATATGAATACATCCCTACTCACAGATGAGGAAAAGGAGGATATCAACGCCTTTGGAGTTGATAGCACCTATCAGGATGACATCATGAAAAAAGCATTTGCAAATGCGTTGGCCAAACAAGATGTGTTAGGATTTAAAAAGCTGTTTAAAAAATACTATAAAGAGGATAAACCAACTGGAAAAAAAGCAGCAGCCTATAAATATTAACTATCTGCAACAGCAATCAGCTCTTAACATCCAGAAGTCTGACAAAATTCCAGATTCCTTAGTTGCTGAAAATATGGGCATGATTCAAACCATATCCTCACAGATTTCCTCAAAAAAACAGCTTCCTGTAGGCATTGAAAATGATGATTTGATCAGCTGGGGTATCGAAGGCCTTATAAAGGCCTATAGAAATTTCAAGGCTAATAAAGGATCAAAATTTGCCACGTACGCCTATTACAGAATACGAGGCGAAATTTTTGACCGTATTAGGGAAGAATGGCAGTATCGTAATCCTACGACCTATCATGAGCAGCGCAAACAGATCCAGGAAAAAATCGCTGATTTACTTGAAACCTCATTTGAAACAGGTACGGTTTTGACGCCATCCATGATTGAAGAACATGTTCAGCGTATTGTAGCTGACACCTCTGTATCCTATCTTATCTCTCTGGATATGCTGGAAGATAATGACCAGAACCATTCCCCTGCCAAACAAACGGATAACAGCAAAACCCAGGTATTGGAAGACTCGCTTCTGTGGGATGAAATCAAACAATTGGAACCTGAAGAAGAAAAAATCATTAAAATGTTCTATATTGAAGGTAAGAAACAAAAAGATATTGCTGAAGAGCTGAATTACTCCAATAGCAAAATCTGCAGAATCCATACAAAGATTTTAGAAAAACTCAGAAAAAAACTAAAACATCGTCTGGAAGAGGAAAGCGAATGAAAAGACTTGTCACAGCACTGCTAATAATGGTACTTTTTCATTTGGATGCTGTGTTTGCTCAAGCTCCGAACCAAAACCTTGAAACCATGTTTTACAACAGCCGTTATCTGGTACTTCACGAAGGCATTAGAGAAACAAGTAGAAAACAAGCCATTTATGCGTACAACATTGCAAACTTGGCATCACCAGGTTTCAAGCCAGTATTACCCCCTGACGATCAAGCACTGTTAGACGAATTAACAGCTGCAAAAGGAAATTCACAAGAAGTTTTACTTGATTTTTTAATGGCCCGCATGACTGAAAACAGTAAACGTTACAATGCTTATGTCGCAATCTGGAAAGCAAAACTAGACAGTGTAAGGAGAATCATAACCCTTGGAAAATAAATATATTCGGCTTTTTTTTCTATGTGTTGTGTTGGTAGTATCTGTAAATAGTGCTGCAGTTGCTCAGCTTGCCAAAGCCATGGGTTTTGACAGTGCATTAGAATCCAGCATGTCTGGACTGATTGCTCAGCGTATCCGAATGGGTATAGTGGCGGAAAACGTATCCAATATTTCTACTCTACAGGTTGAAGAAACCGGAAAACCTTACGCTAAACAATATGTAGTTTTAGAGCCTTACAAAAATGGTGTAAAAGTAAAATCCATCGAAAAAAGTAAAGAACCTTTTTTTAGATATAATGATTCGGCTGTTCCTCAGGCAGATGAATCAGGATTCACCGTATGGCCCAATGTTAACTTACCTGAAGAAATGATGAATATGACGTATACTGAAGCAATGTACGAAGCCAATGCAACCTGTTTTAAAACAACAAAAGCGTTATATCAATCTACTATAGATATTCTAAAATAATGAACACATCTTCTATCAATGCTATAAAATCAAGTACAGATATATTTAAACAAAAAGCAAATCCTGCTCAGCAAGCTGGTGATTTTCAAAATATGCTGCAGCAATCCATGACAGCTTCTCAGGCATCTGATACGACAAAGGCAAACTATGTTAGTCAAATTTTCAATAATGCTCTTGAAAAGCCAAAAACCAGGGCTGTCAGATTAGCTGAAGATGACACCCTCGAAGCCAAAGAAAGCCTTGTTTCCGATGATAACGAAAAAGCAGCTGTAAAAAATATCAAATCCATTCTTACAGGCATTTTAGAAGAAAGCGGAATGGTAAAACCAGAAAAAAACACAAACACACCCTATCTTGGAGCTTTACCTAAAGATCCTCTAAAAAAAGATATTTTAGTGAGTCAGCTTCCAACTCAAAACACACCTCAAAATATATTAAATCGTATTCAAAATAGACAAAATGGGAATCAGCAGGTTCAGAATCAAAATGCACCATCTGTTACTCCATTCCAGATTTTTTTGGATAAAGCCGTTGATTTTTTTGAAACGGTTAGTGATTATGAGAACAAAAGCGATACAATGATGCAGGATTATATTGAGGGAAAAATGTCTCTTGAAGAAATTACAGTTGCCAGAACAAAAGTAGGTCTTGCAATCAGTTTTTCAATAACATTGATTAACCAGGTAACACAAACGTTTAAAGAAATTCAAAATATGCAGGTGTAGTGAAATAATATGGCTGAGCTTGACTTTGATGACGATAATATAGGAACAGATTTACCCTCCCAACAGCTGACACAAACCAATCGGTCACTTTTTTCCAGGTTTAGAGTTGTTATTTTTGGAGGTATTTTTGGTGTTGTAGTGCTTTCTGGCGTTTACTTTTTCTTTTTTAAAGATAAAAGTGATGATGCATCAGGGAAGCGTAAAATTTCTAATCTTAAACTGGATGGTACAGCAAAACTTGATGAAAAAAATGCGGCCAAAAAAGATAGAAAAGAATACAACGAAAATACAAAGAAGCTTAAATACACTAAGCTTTATGATTTAACGGCAGATGAAACATCCAAAGCACTTAAAGAATTAAGTATGGCGAACCTACCGTTTACAACAGAACAAAAAGGTAAAAACTTTGCCCTGTCTGTTGATGAAAAACGTGTGGAAGAAGCTAAAAATATTCTGGCTATTAAAGGCATACCAGGTGGCGGAAATAAAGGGTACGAATTATTGGATAACAGCCAGACACTGGGCGTAACCGAATTTGATAAACGTGTCCGCTTTGTAAGAGCGTTATCTGGAGAACTTGAAAAAGCCATTCTACAGTTTGATGTGATTGAAAACTGTAAAGTTCAAATCGTACTGCCAGAACAAAAACTGTTTGCAGTGACTCAACCGCCTGTGACTGCCTCTATTTTGATTAGAAAATATCCTGGAAGTCAAATATCGGATGATGTGGTGTTTAGCATTATCCAGCTGGTTGCCAATGCAGTTGAAAACCTGCAACCAGAAAACGTATCCGTTATTGATACGGAAGGCGTTGTATTATCCAATGGTATTTTCGAAAGAATGGCCGCTCGTGATGCACGATTAGGAAAAAAACCAAATCAACCAACCATTAACGAAGTAAATCTTGATGAAGAAGTTGCCTTAGGCACACCTGTCATCCCAAATTTTGAGGACATTAAAAAATGGCAGGAAGTAAAGCTTAAGTTTGAGCATTCTCTTGAAGAAAAAGCATTTGAGCAGCTTGTAGGTATTTTACCTGAAGGAAGTTTTAAAGTGGCTATCAATGCCGATTTAGGGCCTTTAGAAAATGGTGAAATTGTAGATGTTAAAAGACTGACAACCAGCATTGTTCTGGATAACAACAGACAGGACATCTTCCTTGATCAAAACCTTAAAAAACAAATCTTTAATACGGTTGCCAGTGCTATTGGTTACGTAAAAGGGCGCGATACTATCCAGTTAAATAAAGCCGACTTCTCGATTATGACGGAAGACGAAAAAAGAAAGCTGGCTCAAAAACAACGGTTCATGAGAATTGTTAGGAAAGTGGGTCCTTATATTCCCTATACTGTGGGTGGAGCTATCAGCATTGCCCTACTCTTCTTTGGTGTAAAATGGATTCGCAAACAGCTTAAAAACAGTTCGTTATTCAGCGAACCGTTATTGGAAAATACCAGAGATTCTGACTTTTCCAGTTTACAGGAAGAATTAAGTACGGAAACTCAGCTTGATCGTGTTAAAACCATTGCAAACGATAACCCAGAACTTATTGCACAGGTCATGCAACAATGGCTTGGAGCTGAAGAGGAATAACCCATGTTAACCGGAAAACAAAAAGCAGCGCTTTTACTATCGTTACTTGAAGACAAAGGAAAACTGGTTTTAGAAAAGCTTTCAAAAGATGAAGTATCAGAATTAACAGCTGCATTAGATGATGTACCTGAAAATGATCCTGAAATTATAGAATCCCTACTTAGAGAACTTCAGGTTAATTTAAGCAGATTACGAGTAAAACGACCTGCGTCTGCGGCTAAGTCATCGGCTCCATCTGTAGAGTCATCATCTTTATCACTGGGCAACAGTTCTTTATCCAGCGGAAGCTTATTCGGCGGTAAAAGTTCTGGCAATGACGAAGAAGAAAATACTATTCTTTCGGGACTTCGTCCGGTTGAAGAGATTGCCGATATTTTATCTAAACAAAAACCTCAGGTTATTGCGTTTGTGCTATCGAAAGTTGAACCTGAACTTAAACAGATTGTGCTTGAAGCTATGGATACCTCATTATCCCAGCAGATTTCAGCCATTAATATCAAAAACATGCCGCTTCCAGATTCGGTTTTCCAAAGAATTTATCAGACCGTGTTTGTTATGCCTCCAAAATCAGAAGAAGAAGACGAATCCTCAAACTCCAGCGGAGCGTTATTCGGCTAAAATTACGTTTGCAACAGCTACAGCGTAGTTACGTTCGTGTGAAATAGAGATGTGAATGGTATGAGGAAAATGTGCTTTTAAGGTCTCAGATAAAAAAAGCTGAGGTGCTCCATTATCATCCGGTAAGATCTCCATATGCAGCCAAAAATCTTTGGGACCCTGCTTTATCACTTTTGCTACAGCTTCTTTTGCAGCAAAACGACCAGCAAACCGCTCAAACGGATACTTGTAACGGTTACAGTAGGCTTGCTCTTTATCTGTAAAAAGTCTGTCTAAAAAATCCTGTCCGAATTTTTCAACACCCTCTTTGATGCGCTGTATTTCTACAATATCAATACCAATCATAAAAGTCTTAATCCAATCCTCATAAGAAGCTGTATCATACTCTAAGAAAATGTAAAAAAAAATAGCCTGAGCGCATTGAGCGTTTTCGCTTGTAGTGCTAAAATCCAAAGATAATGTTTAAAGAATACGCCCCCATCTTAATTCAGTTTATTGTTGTTTTTGGTTTTGTAGGCGGAACCATTCTTATCACACACCTTTTAGGGCCAAAACGGGATACACAAAGTAAAAGTGAAGCCTTTGAATGCGGTGTTGAGTCTGTTGGAGATTCCAGAGTTCCTTTTTCCGTACATTATTTTTTAGTCGCCATACTTTTTGTATTATTTGACGTTGAAATTATCTTTTTTTATCCGTGGGCTGTAAATTTTAAACAGCTTGGCTGGAATGGATTATTTCAAATAGGATTGTTTGTCATTCCGCTTTTTATAGCCTTATGGTATTTAAATCATCATAAAATCCTTAATTTTGAACAGGAAAGCACGCAATAATGTCATCGCCAATTATTACACAAGCACCAGAAGGACTTTCAGGACAGGGATTTTTTGCCACATCCTTACAAAAAGCAGTATCTTTAGCCAGAAAAAACTCCATTTGGCCTTTACCGTTTGCAACATCCTGCTGTGGAATAGAATTTATGGCTACAATGGGATCTCATTATGACTTTGCACGGTTTGGATCAGAAAGACCCAGCTTTTCGCCACGTCAGGCCGATTTATTGATGGTTATGGGAACCATTGCAAAAAAACTTGGACCGGTTTTAAAAAAGGTGTATGAGCAAATGGCAGAACCTCGTTGGGTTATTGCGGTTGGAGCCTGTGCGTCAAGTGGCGGTATTTTTGATACCTATAGTGTATTACAGGGCATCGATAAAATTATTCCTGTAGATGTGTACGTTCCAGGCTGTCCGCCAAGACCTGAGCAAATTATTGATGGGCTTTTACGTATTCAGGATCTTGTTTCGGCAGAATCTTTAAATAGACGATCTTCCCCTGAGTACAAAAACCTGCTTGCTCAATATGGAATCGAATAATGTCTGATTTAGTTGAACACATTCAAGCAGCCTGTTCGCCAATTACTGTGGATATCAGTTCGGATATTCTTACTGTGACTGTGGCCAAACAGGATCTTTTATCTACCGTCAAACAGCTGACAACCGACGATAAATTCGGATTTACATTTTTAACCGACCTTTGCGGCATTCATCACCCTGACTCATCACCTCCAACGCTTGGTGTTGTGTATCATCTTCATAACCTTCGTCACAATCAACGCATTCGGTTAAAAACATTTACACCTGTTACAGACCCTACCATTCCAAGTCTCACATCTCTTTTTTCATCTGCAGACTGGATGGAACGTGAAACCTATGATTTTTTTGGTATCCAATTTGAAGGACATCCAAACCTGAAACGTATTTTAAACATGGACGATATGGACTATTTTCCCCTAAGGAAAGAGTACGCGCTGGAAGATTCAACCCGAGAGGATAAGCAAGATGACTACTTCGGACGATAATCTTGTAACGGTTAATCTCGGGCCAACCCATCCGGCTACTCACGGTGTTTTTCAAAACATCATCAAAATCGATGGCGAACGCATAGTCAGTGCAGAGCCAACTATCGGCTATATTCACAGAGCTTTTGAAAAACTGGCCGAGCATCGTCCTTACTACCAGATTACGCCTATCACAGACAGGCTAAATTACTGTTCCTCCCCTATCAATAACATCGGGTGGCATATGACAGTTGAAAAACTTCTGGGCGTTAAAACGCCTAAAAAAGTAGACTATATGCGCGTCATTATTATGGAACTTGCTCGTATCGCCGATCACCTGATTTGCAACAGTATTTTAGGTGTAGATACCGGCGCTTTTTCAGGCTTTTTATACATGTTTGAACAACGCGAACACATCTATGAACTTTACGAAGAAGTGTGTGGAGCCAGACTTACAACAAATATCGGAAGAATCGGTGGTTTTGAACGTGATTTTAGCCCGGTTTTTTATCAAAAAATCAATGCCTTTATCGACAGCTTTACTCACACATTAAACGAGTTTGAATCGCTGTTTAACAGAAACAGAATTTTTATGGACAGAACCATCGGGGTTGGTCCTATTTCAGGGGAAAGAGCCTTAAACTACGGGTTTACAGGTCCAAACCTAAGAGCCGCCGGTGTAGATTATGACGTCAGAGTCACCTGTCCTTATTCATCTTACGAGGATTTTGATTTCATCATTCCGGTAGGAACAAACGGTGATACCTATGACAGATTCATGGTAAGAAACGCAGAAATGTGGGAAAGTCTGTCCATTATCAAACAGGCACTTCAAAAAATGCCTGAAGGCCCTTATCATGCCGATGTCCCCGAGTTTTATCTTCCTCCAAAGGAACAGGTCTACAACTACATGGAAGCCCTTATTTATCACTTTAAAGTGGTTATGGGCGAAATTCCTGTTCCGGTCGGAGAAGTCTACCATTCCGTAGAAGGTGGGAACGGAGAAGTCGGCTATTACCTCGTCAGTGACGGAGGCCGAAGCCCTTTCAGATTACATTTCAGACGCCCAAGTTTTATCTACTACCAAGCCTATCCTGAAATGATTAAAGGATCTCTATTATCAGACGCCATTGTAACCCTAAGCAGCTTAAACGTAATTGCAGGAGAGCTTGATGCCTAGCCATTTTTCCCAGGACGCCTTATCCAAAATGAATGCCTTTATGAAAAATTACCCTGAGGGTAAACAAAAATCGGCAATTCTGCCCATTCTTCATGTTGCCCAGGCCGAAAATAACGGGTGGTTAAGCCCGGAAGTGATGGATTCTGTTGCTGAACTTCTGCAGATTCAACCTATCGAAGTCTATGAAGTAGCTACTTTTTATACAATGTTTAGATTAAAACCATCTGGAAAATATGTACTTGAAGTGTGTAGAACAGGCCCTTGCTGCTTAAGCGGTGCTGAAGTTTTGATCGAAAACCTTGAAAAAACACTGGGAATTTTGGATGGAGAAACAACAGCTGATGGCCTGTTTACAATAAAAAGTGTTGAATGTCTGGCCTCCTGCGGAACAGCACCCGTTGTTCAGGTTGGAGAAACCTATTATGAAAATGTGGATCCAGAAAACGTCTCAACATTTTTGGAAGCAGTAAAACAATCATGAGTACAAAAATTCTATTAAGTAATAATGACAAAGATATTTTCTCTATTGAGAACTACATGCGGCATGACGGAGGTTATGAGGCTGTAAAAAAAGCTATCACCACCATGACGCCGGATGATGTTATTAATCAGGTTAAATTGTCTGGGCTAAGAGGTCGTGGAGGTGCAAGTTTTCCAACCGGTACAAAGTGGAGTCTTCTGGACAGATCCACAGATAAAGCACGATACCTCGTGTGCAACGCCGATGAAAGCGAACCTGGAACCTTTAAAGATCGTTATTTAATGGAGCATATCCCCCATCGTTTAATTGAAGGCATGATTGTATCCAGTTATGCCTTGGGTTCCCATCATTCGTATATTTATATTCGTGGTGAATTATTATGGATTGCACACAAACTTGAACAGGCTATTAAAGAGGCTTACCGTGAAGGATTTTTAGGTAATAATATACTTGGATCAGGCTATTCACTGGATTTAACAGTGCATCCTGGTGGCGGGGCATACATTTGTGGTGAAGAAACAGCCTTGCTGGAATCGTTGGAAGGGAAACGGGGAAATCCTCGTTTAAAACCACCTTTTTCCGCTACGGTTGGACTGTATGGAAATCCAACGGTTGTAAATAATGTTGAATCTATTTCTGCAGTTCCATGGATTGTAAATCATGGCGGTGAGTCTTATGCAAAAATTGGCATTGGAAGAAGTACCGGTACAAAATTGATCTCAGCCTGCGGGCATATCAACAAACCTGGAGTGTATGAAATTGATATGGGACTTCCTGTTGAAGAGTTTTTATATTCGGATGAATACTGTGGCGGTGTTAAAAACGGAAAACAGTTAAAAGCGGTTATTCCTGGCGGATCCTCGGTGCCGATATTGCCGGCGCACCTGGTATGCAAGACAGCTCAGGGAACAGATCGGTTAATGACCTACGAATCCTTATCTGAAGGCGGGTTTGAAACAGGCTCGATGATGGGATCTGGCGGATTTATCGTTATGGATGAAACCACCTGCATCGTTAGAAACACCTGGAACTTTTCAAGATTTTATCATCATGAGTCCTGCGGACAATGCAGCCCTTGCCGCGAGGGAACAGGTTGGCTTGAAAAAGTTCTGCATCGTATTGAAAACGGAGACGGAAATCCACATGACATTGATACGTTGTGGGATGTTGTAAAAAAGATCGAAGGAAAAACCATTTGCTCATTTGGAGATGCAGCTGGATGGCCAGTTGCAAGCGCCATCAGACATTTCAGAGATGAGTTTGTATCCCATATTTCTCAAAAATCATGTCCTTTCTCAAAAAAACACGTACATTCCTAGCGTATTCCTTGCGTATATTTAGACTGTGTTTTATGCTTAAGTTTATAACTTTATGATTACCGTTAAAATTGATAACCACAGTATAGATGTTGAGCCTGGCACAACCATTTTACAAGCAGCAAGAGCCCTTGGTCCTGACAAAGCACCTCCAGCCATGTGCTACTACTCCTCTCTGGAAGGATCCGGTGGTAAATGTAGAACCTGCCTCGTAAAAGTTGTACAAAATTCGACAAACGATCCAAAAGGATCGCCAAAACTTGTAGCCTCCTGCAGAACACTGGTTCAGGATGGGATGGTTGTAGAAAACTATATTTCAGAAGAAGTGGTTAACGCCAGAAAAGATGTGGTGGAACTGTTATTAATCAATCACCCTTTAGATTGCCCGGTTTGTGATCAGGCTGGAGAATGTGACCTACAAAATCTGGCTTTTTCTCATGGAACTGTTAAAACGCATTATGAAGAAAAACGGCGTCAGTATCCGGTAAAAGATATTGGGCCAACCATTCAACTGCATATGAACCGCTGTATTTTATGTTACCGTTGCGTTTATACGGCCGATCAAATTACCAATCAACGTGTTCACGGGGTTTTAAATCGTGGGGATGCTGCAGAAATTGGAACGTATATTGAAAATGCGGTCAATAACGATTTTTCAGGAAACGTAATTGATGTCTGCCCGGTTGGCGCTCTAACCGATAAAACATTCAGATTTAAAAGCAGAGTCTGGTTTACAAAACCCATGATCGCGCACAGAAACTGCGAAACCTGCTGTGGAAAAACATTACTATGGCTTAAAGGAAATGATGTTTTACGTGTTACCTCACGAAAAGATGCTTTTGGAGAAGTTGAAGCATTTATCTGTAACACATGCCGATTTGAAAAGAAATCCTTATCCGATTGGACAGTTGAAGGGCCAGCACATATCAAACACAGCTCGGTTATTTCACAAAATCACTACGAACTTTCTCCGCCTCAATTACCATGTTAGATATTGCTTTTTTACTTGAAAAAATTATTTTGGTGAGTGTTGTTTTTGGGATAACCCTTGTTATTGCCATGTACTCAACATTAGCTGAACGTAAATTTGCAGCTTTTTTTCAAGATCGTCTGGGGCCAAATAGAGCTGGGCCATTTGGGCTTCTTCAACCGCTTGCTGACGGATTAAAATTTTTCTTCAAAGAAGAATTTATTCCTAGAAACTCCGATAAATTTTTATTTATTCTTGGGCCATCTCTCGCTATGATCTGCGCCTGTATGACCAGTGTGGTTATTCCATGGGGAGATAGCCTTCATCTTTTTGGCAAAACCATCCAGCTTCAAATTTCAGACTTGAATTTTGGGATTTTATATATTGCAGGCACAGTTTCGTTGGGTGTTTACGGTATTATGATTGGCGGTTGGGCCTCTAATAACAAATATTCGGTTTTAAGTGCGATTCGAGCATCGTCACAAATGATTAGCTACGAACTGGCGATGGGAACAGCGTTACTGGCCATTCTGCTTCAAACAGGATCATTAAGCTTAAGCGGCATTGTAAATCAACAAATCACCGGGGTATGGAACATTGTGATTCAACCTCTCGGGTTTATTATTTTTCTGATCTGCTCGTTTGCCGAAGCCAACCGTGTTCCTTTTGACCTTGCAGAATGTGAAACCGAACTTATCGGTGGCTATCATACCGAATACAGCAGTATGAAGCTTGGTTTTTATCTTTTTGCAGAATACATTCATATGTTTATTGCCTCAGCGCTTATCTCAACACTTTATTTCGGTGGCTATGCCATCCCTTTTATCAACCTGTTAAACTTACCTCATAATATTCAAACCATTCTTGGTGTTGCAGCTTTTTTTACAAAAATTTTCATGGTGATGTTTTTCTTTATCTGGGTACGCTGGACAGTTCCAAGATTTCGCTATGACCAACTTATGAAACTGGGATGGAAAATTTTACTGCCTTTATCATTAATCAATCTTTTAATTACAGCGGCTGTTAGCCTGGGATTATCATTATGAACCTTTCAAATCGATCAAAAATTGTTGTTAACAAAGAGATGACATTCTGGGAAAAATTATACATTCCCTCTATTTTGAATGGTTTAAAAATCACATTCAGACACTTTTTTAAGCCCAAAGTGACTATTTCTTATCCAGAAGTTAAACGAGAATTCAGCCCTGTTTATCGTGGATTACACGTTCTAAAACGTGATGAACAAGGTGCAGAACGCTGTACAGCATGTGGATTATGCGCCGTTGCCTGCCCAGCGGAAGCCATCACTATGGATGCCGAAGAGCGAAAACCAGGCGAAGAAACACTTTACCGTGAAGAAAAATACGCAAAAAAATATGAGATCAACATGTTACGCTGTATTTTTTGCGGACTTTGCGAAGAAGCCTGCCCTAAACAGGCCATATTTCTTACCGACAGAATTGTTCCAGCCCAATACGAAAGAAATGCGTTTATCTGGGGAAAAGACAGGCTGGTGGAATCTGCTGATCCAACACAACGCATCGATATATCTGAACGCCAGTTTTATCAAAAAGAAAAACCATGACACCTTTATTTTTAGCTTTATCAACGTTTATTTGTTTAACGGCATTTGGAGTTATTCTCTCCAGAAACCCTATTTACAGCGTCCTTAATTTAATCTGCTGTTTTTTTGGAATTGGAGGCTTGTATTTATTACTTCAAGCTCCATTTTTAGCTATTGTACATATTATCGTTTATGCAGGTGCCATCATGGTACTTTTCTTGTTTATGTTGATGCTTATGTCACCTAAAAAAGAAACAGAGCCTCGCTCGAGCTGGCTGGTTAAAGGCATTGGAATCGGATTGGGAGCAGGAATTGCTGCGCTAATAGGCATCTGGGCATCGGTTCAAAATACGGCTGTAGCTCAAAAACCGCTTATCACAGGTACGGCCACCGAACTTGGAAAATTATTATTTACCGAATACAGTATTCCATTTGAACTCACATCACTTTTATTTTTAAGTGCGGTTGTCAGTATTATTCTCTTTGGGAAAAAATCATGAACCCTTATATTATCCTAAGCAGTATATTGTTTTGTATCGGTCTGGCCGGCGTTATTATCAGACGAAATACCATGATCGTACTGATGTCTATCGAAATCATGTTAAACGCAGTTAATATCATTATGGTTTCAAGTGCGGCTTCATTTAATGATCTTCATGCTCAAATTAGCGTATTTTTTATTATGATTATTGCCGCCGCAGAAGTTTCGGTAGGATTAGCCTTAATCAGCTACCTGTATAAGCAGTTTAAAACAACAGATATTTCACATTGGAAAGACTTAAAAGAATGACAGCCCTAGCCGTTTGGTTCATGGTTGGATTTCCTCTTGCAGGATTTTTAACCACATTTTTATTCAGAAAACACCTACCAGCTCCTGTTGGGGGATGGATTGCAAGTATCAGTGCCTTATTATCTTTTTTCTGTACGCTGTATGTGTATACAACGGTACCCTCAACTGAAATGGTTATTCTACCTGTTTTTGAGTGGTTCAAAGCCGGCCCGATTTCCTGCGATTTTTATTTTTTAATCGATTCACTGTCTCTTGTGATGGCCTTGATGATTACTGGAATTGGAAGCCTCATTCACATTTATGCCGTTGGCTACATGAAGGAAGATCCTCGTTTTAACAATTTTTTCGCTTATTTCAATTTGTTTGTGTGTTTTATGCTGGTTCTGGTTTTAAGCAACAGCTATCTTGGCATGTTTGTAGGCTGGGAAGGCGTTGGACTCTGTTCTTATCTGTTAATCGGATTCTGGTTTAATGATCCAGCCAACAATAAAGCAGCTTTAAAAGCCTTTGTGGTTAATAGAATTGGAGATCTTGGCTTTTTATTTTCGATTCTGGTGATGTTTTTTTATTTAGGAAGTACAGATTTCGGAGAGGTATTTTCAAACATCTACGCCTTATCACCGACTATTTTGTTTGTTATCGCTATTGGATTACTTATCGGAGCCATTGGGAAAAGTGCTCAGGTTCCTTTATTTGTATGGCTACCTGATGCCATGGCCGGCCCAACTCCGGTTTCAGCATTGATACACGCTGCAACCATGGTTACAGCCGGAATTTACATGATAGCCAGGTCCCATATTTTATTTTCATCTGCACCCTATATGTCGAACATTATCGTAGGGATCGGACTAACAACGGCCGTACTTGGAGCATTGTTTGCCTTAAAACAATCCGATATCAAAAAAATACTGGCCTACTCCACCATGAGCCAACTAGGTTTTATGGTTTCAGCACTAGGATTTGGAGCCTACACCTCCGCTATTTTTCATATGGTTACACACGCAGGATTTAAAGCGCTGCTCTTTTTATCCGCTGGAAACGTTATACATGCCTTAAACGGTGAACAAAATATCTTTAATATGGGCGGTTTAAAAAAGTCCATCCCTATTACCTTCACCTTATTTTTAATAGGAACACTGGCCATTACAGGATGCCCGCCTTTTTCAGGTTTCTTCTCAAAAGACAGTATTTTAATGGCAGCGTATCAGCATTCCAACCTGGCATTCGGCATACTTGTAGGGGTATCACTTCTTACAGCTTTTTACATGTTTCGGTTATTTTTTCTAACCTTTTTGGGTCAGGAAAGACATGACAAACATCCTCATGAAGCACCTTTTTCCATGAATGCGCCACTCGTTATTTTATCTATTCTTGCTATTTTTCTTGGGTTTATCAACACACACAGCATGCCTCTTTTAGATTACTTTTTATCTGCAACACTGCCCATTTCTCATGAGGAAGCAGGTGCCATCAGCTCCAGTCTTCTTATCGGAACACTGATCCTTCTTCCGCTGATAGCAGGACTTACTTACTTCATGTACACAAAACCTGACCAAAAAGACTCATCACACATTCTTTCGGCACCTTTTTCAAAAGCATTTTATATCGATACGGTATTTGAACTTATCTTTGTTAAAGGCTTTTTATTTGTCAGTAGCCAGTTAAATCAATTAGTAGCTTTAGTTCAGGAGAGTATTCACTCTTTAGCCGCTACGCTTATCGCATCCTTTAAAGTTCCTTTTCAAAAAATTCAAAATGGTAACACGCAGGTTTATCTGGTCATTATGGGAATCGGATTATTGTTATTGTTACTTCAAGGATTACTTTTATGATGCTTTTACTACTGCTTACACCTCTTTTGGGAGCTTTAATTCTTCCTTTTATTCGTAAAAAAAACAGTCTGACTTTAGCGTTTTTCGCCATCACCAGTATTGAACTTTTACTTACACTTTACTTTTTTTCAACACAACAGATTTTTCTAAATACCTTTGTTAATCAACCCTGGATTATTGATTTTGGAATTCGCTTAAAGTTTGGTGTAGACGGACTTTCGGCACTGCTTATTTTGCTAACCAATGCCATCGTGTGGATTATCGGTTTAAGTGCAAAACAATCACAGGATCCAAAACCAGCATTTTTCTCATGCCTCCTTTTTTCTCAAGCCAGCTTAATCGGCTTTTTCTCAACACAGGATTTATTTCTGTTTTATATTTTTTGGGAATTATCTGTACTTCCGTTTTTAATCATCAATACAATTTGGGTTTCAGCTGAACATAAAAAGAAAGCGCTTACATTTACGTTGTACTCCCTGGCAAGCAGTCTTCTGCTGTTATTGGTAGTTGCTTTTATTTACAGCACCAGATTTTCTTACAGCCACCTTGTTTATCCCGACTATATTCAAGTTACTCTATTTGGATTAACCTGTCTGGCCTTTGCCATCAAAACACCTCTTTTCCCACTTAATAAATGGCAACCTGATGTGTATGCTGAAAATAAACCTGAAGCCTCTCTTTTTATGGCGTCTCTTTTATCCAAAATGGGACTTTATGGGATGATCAGAGTAACACTCAGCCTGTTTCCTTTGGGATTTGTGTTTGGATCCCATATCATTTTTATAGCAGCAACTATCAGCGTTCTTGCTGGAGCTTTTTTTGCACTTGTTCAGCCCAGATTTAAATATCTTCTGGCCTTTTCATCCGTCTCACATTTATCTTTAATTGTTTTAGGATTATTCAGCGCATCCTTTCAGGGTGTTCAAGGCAGTATTTTCCAATGCGTCTCACACAGTATTTGTGTAGCAGGTCTTTTTTATTGTGGAAATTTGATTCAACAGCATTTTGGAACAGATCATTTCGATAAGCTAGGCGGAATACGTAACAAATCCTCCCTTTTAACCGTTGCTTTTTTTGTGATTACACTTGGAAGTATCGGATTCCCGTTAACCAGTGGATTTATAGGCGAGCTGCTTATTTTATCTGGAGTCTTTTTCCACAATCCCGTTGTAGCCCTGATTGCCGGAACAAGCCTGATTTTTGGTGCCTGGTATATGTTAAAAGCGTTCAGCCAGATCTTTCTTGGACCAGAACAAACGCATCACCAACCTTTACAGCTTGAACTAAATCAAAAAATAATTCTAAGCCTCTTTATCGTACTTGTTATAGGATTGGGATTATTTCCAAACACCATCCTTACGATGACTGAACCTGTAGTGAATAAACTCTTATTTTTTGGAGCATTAAAATGATTTCCATCCTAATTTTTGCTGGCCTTGCTATCTCTTGGGTTATTTGCGACATCCTCAACAAAAAACCTTTCTTTCTTCTGTTATCCATTTTAGGAATTGCCTATGCCATGTACAGCGAATGGGATCCTTTTTATTTCAGCACCCAGCTTTTAGATCATTATCCAGGCCTTTCAGCTTTAAAACTTGGTATTATACTGTTTTCTTTTTTAACCATGCTGCTAAGTTATGCATCACTGGAAAAACCGGCAAAAACCATCAGCCTTACATTCTTTTCCACGGTGGGCGCCTTAGTTATGTTGTCTTCAACCCATTTAATTGTTTTATTTTTAGGATTGGAAATGATGTCCATTCCTATTTATGTGCTTGCCGGAAGTAAAAAAGACTCTGTTCTTTCAATTGAATCGTCATTGAAATATTTTATATTGGGATCCGTAGCCAGTGCCATTTTTTTATTTGGAATTGCCTTGCTTTATGCCGGAACAGGATCGTTATTTCTCCCCTATCATATTCATACCGTAGCCTCAATTGAGCTTGTAAAATTATCATCAGTATTTTTGTTATGTGGACTGGCTTTTAAAGTAGGATTAATACCGTTTCATAACTGGATTTCTGATGTGTACCAGGGAAGCCCGTCCCGATATACGTTTCTTATGACATCCATGGTTAAAATGGCTGCGTTTGGAATTATGTATATGATTTTATCGGCACTACTTCCTATATCATATGTATGGTCAACACCGTTATCTGTAATGGCCTTAGTATCGTTATTTATTGGGAATAGTCTTGCCGTTAAACAACGCTCTCTAAAACGATTATTTGCATATTCAAGTATTGCTCAGGCAGGAACTATTACATTAGCTTTTCTGCCTCTCACATTTACCAGCATTGTATCGATAAGCTATTACCTTTTAGCCTATGCTCTAGCTTCAGGAGCCTTGTTTTTTGTATTGTCTTTGTGTGAAGATCTATTAGAGTCCGATTCTATTGATGTGATACACAACATCAAATCATCACCGCTGCTGCTAGCAACGTTTGTAATAAGTCTGTTATCACTGGCTGGGATACCGCCTTTAGCTGGTTTTTTCGCAAAATATCTTATCCTGTCCCATCTATTCCATACCCATCAAATGGCAGAAGTCTGTTTTGCAGCGATATCCTTTATGATTGGTTTCTGGGCATACTTCAACGTTTTGTTTGCTGTATTTACCAAACAACAGGACAAACCAGCCATTCAGCTTAATTTCATACAAAAAGCATTAGCCGTATTTTTTATCGCGTCTATTACGCTAGCCGGGTTATTCCCTCATCTTATAAAAGTTTTAATCAAACTTTAATTTATAAGGTTTTTATAACGGCTAAAGCTCCATCCCATAAGGTTAGTCTTGCCTGTAAAGCTTCACGGACGGCTTGAGTAGCATCTTCCCATTTTTGGGCATCATCGCCACATTGTATGGCCAGCATATGAAACGCCATCGGCGCATGCTGATCATTATCCACATGAATATGACGCTCAAGATAATAATAAAAATCGTGAAGGATCTCAGGAAACTGGATTTTTAACGTCGCAATAATTGACATAAACATATCTGGTATTAGGCCTTCGCGGGCAAGTGCAAATACAGCGGTTACTTCGTGTAAAGGGGCTTTATCAACCAGATCCCATGTATTTTTTAAAAAATGGTAGACAGAAGGATTCCCATCCCAGGTCGATAGAATCTGTGTAAAGGAATGACCACATTTTACTTTTTCCATCAGGGAAATAATAGCGTCAGTTTTTGCTCCACAGGATTCCATGGCTTTCATATAAAGTTCAAAGTGACTCATTGGATGACCGTTTTCGGCTAAATCAGACTCTTCTATAAATACAATTTCGTTAATAAGACGACGTGATAGCGTATCGCCTGTAGGAAGCCACGGTAACGTCACACCTGTCAGTTTTTGCTGTAGACTTTTTAACAGGGTCATAAAATCCCATACGGCATAAATATGAAACTGCATAAAACACTGAAGATGCTCAAGGGTATGAATACTGGTATAAAGGGGATGATCAATAATAAGCTGTCTTAAATCAGCTGTTTTTGCTTGAATATCGGCAATAGCCGAATGGGATACTAAACCTACAACACTACGCATGGGACTCCTCCAAACAAAAATTTATAGAATTATACAAAACTTGAAACAGGAAGACCACCACCCCATACAATTATTAAAAACTTTATGATAAGCTAGCTCAATGTTCACCTACCTCCAAAACCTTATTGATAAAAAACAGGACATTCATGCCTGGATTAACGACCAGGAAAAACTTATTCCGATTCCGCTATACACCTCCGTTGATATACGAGATAGCGGCTTTAAAACAGCTATCGTTGATACCAATCTGTTTCCAGCCGGTTTTAACAACATTTCGCCAACAGACTGGCCAAAAGCATCAGAAGCCTTTAAAACCTATATTACAAAACAGCTTCCATCAGCAAAACATATTCTGATCATTGCAGAAGAACATACCCGAAACAAATTTTATGTTCAGAATATTGCAACCCTGCAAACCTTACTGCAAAACGCTGGATTTGATGTAAAAACAGCCACATTTTTGGATCCTAAAACCGATTCAATCTGCAAAGAAAATCACGATATCACACTGGAAAGCGCAGACGGTACGGATTTTCATTTATATTGTCTTCACTATTACCTGGATTTAGCCGAAAAAAACGAAGTCCAACTTGATGCAATTGTATATAATAACGACCTCACATCCGGGCTTCCCGAACGTTTAAAGAAGCTTCAAATCCCAGCATTTCCGCATCCAATATTAGGCTGGTACAACAGACGAAAAAGCGAGCATTTTACTCAAGCCAATACTATTATTGAAAAATTTGCAAAGGCTTTTGATCTCGATCCCTGGCTGTATAACACCTTGTTTACAACTGAAGAATCCGTTTCAATTAACGATGACAACGACAGAGAGCGTCTGGCAAAAAAAGCCAGTCAGCTTCTTCAGACTATCCAAAATAACTATGACAACTATGGAATAAAAGAAAAACCTACCCTGTTTTTAAAAGCAGATTCAGGAACCTATGGAATGGGTGTTATGCCAATACAATCTGCAGAAGATATTTTAAATCTGAATAGAAAATCCAGAAATAACCTTAGCAAAGGCAAAAGTTCTCAGATTATTTCGAATTTTTTAATTCAGGAAGGTGTGCCAACTCGTCTTGCGGTTAATGATCAGGTAGGAGAACCGTGTCTGTATTTAGCCAACAATACCCTGATTGGCACGTTCTACAGACTGAATAATCAAAAAAGCAACACCGAAAATTTAAACTCTCAAGGGATGAGTTTCTTATCCATGCCTTTATCTAATTCAGGCATTCCGTATATCGAGGCTTACGGCATTTTAGCCCGATTATATACATTGGCCGCTGGCTGTGAACTCTTAGAGAAAAAAAGCTCATGAATATCGTTTTTTTAATGGATCCTCTGGATACCATCAATACCTACAAAGACACAACCTATGTATTGATGCTGGCAGCCGAACAACAGGGACATTCGGTGCATTATCTTGGAAATGGTGGCATCACATTAAAAGATGGAGCCGTTCATTTTTCTACAACACTTGTGACACCAACAACAAGCCATAACCAACCCTTCATCGATTTACAGGAAAAAAAGCTGACTCAGGACGATGTGGATATCGTTTTTATACGTACAGATCCGCCTTTTGATGAACAATATTTAATGAACACCTGGCTTTTAGAGAGGCTTCCAGCCCATATTCCGGTGCTAAATTCACCTTCAGGAATCAGAACGGTTAATGAAAAAATCTGGGCAACCCAATTTACAGATCTTATCCCGGATACCGTTGTAACCAGGCAAAAATCAGAGTATTACGCGTTTCTAAAAAAACATAAAACCATTATTGCCAAGCCTACAAACGGATTTGGAGGCTCTGGCGTTTTCAAAGTAAATGATAACGACAGCAACCGTCACGTTATATTTGAATCACTTTCAAAAAACGGAAAAAGCGAAGTGATTCTTCAACGCTACATTGCCGAATCCTCTTTGGGCGACAAACGTATTTTATTATTAAACGGAGAACCTCTGGGTGCCGTTTTAAGAGTTCATGCGGACGGCGAACACCGCAACAACTTTTTCTCTGGAGGAACAGCTGAGCCGGCTACGATTACAAAGCGGGATCACGTGATTATCGAGGCCTTAAAACCGCATTTGAAACAACTGGGCTTATATTTTGTGGGCATTGATATCATCGGCGATTTTTTAATTGAAGTGAACGTCACCTCACCAACCTGTGTACAGGAGATGAACCGATTTAAACATACACATCTTGAAGACCTCGTGATAGAATTTGCTGTGACTCTGGCCAAAGAAAAACAAGGAGAATGAGATGAGCTCGGCCCATCCTGATGTTGTTTTATACCATGGAGATACGTGCAGATACTGCATTAAAGTGCGGGATTTTTTAGACAAAGAAGGTATAGAGATTCCCCAAAAAGAAGTATGGAACAACCCTGAATTCTTTGAAGAACTTTATGCCGTTTCAGGAAGAACGCAAGTGCCTTGTTTGGTCATAAATGGCACGCCCATGTTAGAATCTGATGACATAATTAAATGGTTTAAGGAAAACTGGTAATGGTTGACGATATAAAAGCTATAATTGCAGAAGCATTGCCTGACGCAGAAATTTATGTGATTGATCCTTATCAGGACGGTCAGCATTTTCAGGCTATTGTTATTAGTCCAAGTTTTACGGGTTTATCCCTGATTAAACAGCATCAGGCTGTTATGAATCCTCTCAGACATGCGTTTGAGGGAGCTGTTCATGCCCTGGGGTTAAAAACCTTTACCCCAGAAAAGTGGGAAACAGAAAAACACGCTTATTTTAAGGAGAATTAAAATGACTACACCTATTTTTCAGGAAATCGAAAACGATATTAAAAGCAATAAGATTTTATTGTTTATGAAAGGAACCAAACAGGTTCCTCAATGTGGATTTTCAGGTCAGGTTGTCAGTATTTTAAACAGCCTTGGCGTACAATACGATACCCGCGATATTCTTGAAAACGCAGAATTAAGACAGGCTATTAAAGAATATTCCAATTGGCCTACCCTGCCTCAGTTATATATCAACGGCGAGTTTGTCGGCGGATGTGATATCGTTACCGAGCTTTACGAAAACGGAGAATTAGCCCAACTAGTCGCGGAATAAAATGCCGCGTAAAATCGACGCATTTTCCAAGCTTCTAAACTGGTACAATACAAACAAACGCGAGATGCCCTGGCGATCCGATCCTGTTCCCTACAAAGTATGGATCAGCGAAATGATGCTTCAGCAAACCCAGGTTGATACCGTCATCCCCTATTTTTTACGCTTTCACGAAGCCTTCCCAACCTTAAAAGATCTTGCGGAAGCGCCACAGGAAGCCGTTTTAAAACTTTGGGAAGGACTCGGCTATTATTCTCGAGCTAGAAATCTTCATAAAGCCGCTCAGTTTATCCATAAAGAACTGAACGGTGTTTTCCCCAACACCTATGAACAACTCCAAACCTTACCAGGCATTGGCCCTTATTGTTCAGCAGCCATAGCCAGTATAGCGTTTAACGAACCCGTCCCTGTTGTAGATGGAAACGTGCTACGTGTTTTTACTCGTTTTTGGGGAATTTTTGAGGATATCAGACAACCAAAAGTCAGAGTTCTATTATTTGAAAAACTAAAACCGTATGTTGCAGCAGCAAAACCAAGCGACTTTAACCAGGCTATTATGGAATTGGGTGCATTAATCTGCAAACCCAAAACACCAAAATGTACAGAATGCCCGTTTCAAGATGACTGCGTTGCGTTTCAAACTTCAACGGTTGATCAGCTACCTGTAAAAGCAAAATCACCAAAAGTGCCTCATTATACAATTGCTGTGGGTATTATCTGGCATGAAAATCAGATTTTAATCGGGAAACGCAAAGAAGATCAGATGCTGGGAGGATTATGGGAATTCCCGGGTGGAAAACAAAAAGAGAATGAGACCCTGGAAAATACCGTAAAACGCGAAATATTGGAAGAAACCGGGCTTACCGTTAGCGTTGGAGATGAAATAGCCGTTGTAAAACATGCCTATTCGCATTTCAAAATTACGATGCATGCCTTTAACTGTCGCTATGTTTCAGGGGAAGCCATGCCAAAAACTACAGATGAACTTCGCTTTGTAAATGTGAAAGATTTAAACCGGTATCCATTCCCAAAAGCAAACAAAGTTATCGTTAATACGCTTTTAAACGTTTAAGCCACCTTTTTTATAGTCAGCACTATAGCCAGTAAACTTACTATACCTACTGCACTTAAAATCAGCATTCCAGACTTTAAAAAGACGGTAAACACAATCACAATAAGCAAAATCGTAGGGATTTCGTTGAAAAAGCGCATTTGTTTAGAATTAAATCGGGAGTAACCACCAGTTAATTCTTTCCTGATTTTACCGCAAAAAAAATGATAGCCTGTTAGTAAACAAACAAAAAGAAGCTTCAAATGAAACCAGGGTTGAGAAAAAGCATCGACATAAACGGCTAAGGACAGTCCAAAGATCCAGGTTAAACTCATAGCTGGCCACATAATGCCGTTAAGCAAACGCCGCTGCATGATTCTTAATTGATTTTGAATCGCAGTTTTTTCCTGATCCGGTTTTGAAAAAGCCTCTACATCATATACAAATAGTCGTGGTAAATAAAAAAGCCCTGCAAACCAGGCTACCATGGCAATAATATGCAGAGCTTTTAAATAAAAAAGAGTCACGTTATTTTTGTGGAGCCTGTTCTACAGAAGCTGTTGGAACAGCGGCTTCACCTTGTTTACGAATAAGGCTGGCTTTTAGGATAACAATATCCTGAACAGGGACATCACCATAATAACCAACAAAATGTGTTTTTGTTTTTGAAATTGTATCAACAACCTCTAAACCATCAATGATTTTCCCAAAAACAGCATAACCATATTCATTACTGTTTTCACTTCTAAAATCCAAAAAGGCATTATCAACAGAATTGATAAAAAACTGTGACGTTGCACTATCAATAATAGAGGTTCTTGCCATAGCAACGGTTCCTCTAAGATTTTTCAGCCCGTTTTTAGCTTCATTTTTAATAGGAGATTTTGTCTTTTTTTGTTCAAGTCCAGGTAAAAAGCCACCACCTTGAACCATAAATCCAGGAATAACACGGTGAAAAATGGTGCCGTTGTAAAATCCCTCCTGAACATACTCTAAAAAGTTTTTAGCAGAAAGTGGAGCCTTGTCAGCGTATACTTCAACAAACATATCTCCTGCAGACGTTTCCAACTTAACGATTGGATTTTTTGTTGCAGCAAAAGCATTTAAACTCGTCATAAAAATTACCATAGCACATACAAGCTTTTTGCTAAGCATGTGTCCTCTCCTTTGAAACCGTATTAATAATAGCCAGGAATGACTCCGGCTTTAAACTTGCGCCACCAACTAATGCACCATCAATATCCGCACACTGTATAAGTTCGGCCACATTGTCAGGTTTAACTGAACCACCGTAGAGAATTTGTATAGTGTCCGCACTAAAGCCTAACTGAGCCAGACTTTTTCTAATAAAACAATGAACATCCTGAGCCTGTTGAGGTGTTGCCACTTTTCCCGTACCGATAGCCCATACAGGTTCGTAAGCAATAACCAGCGGTTTTGAAGTATCGATGCCTTGAAGTCCTTTTTTCAATTGATCTTCAATAACAGATTCCATCTGCCCGTTCTCGCGCTGTTCCAGTGTTTCGCCAACACAAAGCACAGGAATAAGGTTGGAGTTTTGAGCGGCTTTAACCTTTAACTGTGTATGCTCAGACGTCTCACCAAAAAATTGACGACGCTCCGAATGTCCAATAATTACATAATCACACCCTACTGCTTTTAACATTTCTGCGGATATTTCACCGGTATAAGCTCCAGATGACTGATGAAATACATCCTGAGCGCCCAATTTTACAGACGATTGTTTCAAAATAGACGAAGCTGCGTCCAGATTAACAAAAGTCGGGCACAACAACACATCAAGTTGAGGAGTTTGTTTATAGGAAGCAAGAAAATCATTAAGTACGGTCTGTGTTTCCTGTTTGGTATAAAAAAGTTTCCAGTTTCCTGCAATCAATAACGGTCTCATAACGCTCCTTTATAAGCTTAAAAGTAAAATCAAATGGATCACTATAATCATGACACACCGCATAAAAATAGTCATACTTGGACTTAGCAGATCTTTCCAGGCATCACCAATATTGTCTGCGATAACGGCATAATCGTAATTTGGGCTCGTGTTACCACCATAGTAGCCTTTTTCAAGGTACTGTTTGGCACTATGTAAAATACCGCCAGAATTGGCATCGCCAAAGGCTTTTGCAAATCCCATAAGTAAGGTTCCAAGAGCAATTCCTGCCAGGACCTTAATCCCAAATACAAAACCAATAATTATCGGAACAAGCACCATAATGACACCAGGGATAATAAGAGCATCCATGGCCGCCCGCGATTTGGCATCCGATGCTTTTGTCATATCGGGCTTTGCTTTTCCCTCTTTTAAAAAAGGAATTTCATTAAACTGACGCTTTACCTCGAGAATAGACAATCGAATAGTAGAGATTAAACCTGACAGTAAAAACCCTGAAAAAATAACCGGGAGAGAAACCCCAACTAATAATCCGATAAACACTTTTAAATCAAAGAAAAACAAGGCTGAAAGACCCATTTTTGCTGTTAAAGAAATAATAAAAAACAGTCCAAATGTAGAACACAAGGCCGTTGAAACGGCAAAACCATTCCCCAAAGCCGCTGTAGTATGGCCCAGTTTATCTAATACTTTTATAGGCTTCAGCTCGGATTCATCAGCTTCACACAGGGTTGCAATCTTAACCAGATTGGCGGCAAGCGGTGAAAAAAATGTAACCGTCAAAATAATGCCTGTTGCGGACAACATCCCCAAAGACGCCATAATAATTCCCAAAAAGCCTGAAAAATAAAACGATGACAGTAAAACCACAATCATCCCAAACAAAAACCATACCTGGCTTTTTAAACCTGATGCTATGCCTTTAAGAATGGAAACAGCGGTACCTAACTCGAATGTTGAAGCAAGCCTTTTAGCCGGAGGGTACCAGTAAGACGTCAAATATTCAGATCCAAATCCAAAAAAAACAGCCCCAATAAGACCCATCACATAAGAACCAAAGGGATAAAATACCCCGTGAGTACCCCACAATACCGTCATTGGAACACCAAGCTCGAACGTTTTTAAAATCCACCATGTTCCAATTCCACACAATAGAACGGCGATATAAACACTTTCCAACAATACGTTTTGAAGTTTTTTCTGTTTGATACGAACAACCGCAAACACATAAGCCAAAACACAGGATATAAAACCTATGACCATAATTTTAAAAGGAAGTGCCATTAAAAAGTGAGCTTCATCAACAGAAATAAGCGCCAGCCTAAACAAAGCAAAAGAAAAAAGAACCATGGCTGAAATAGAAAAAACCAGGGACATCAAAATGTCTGAACCAAACCCAATAACTTTTCCAACAACATCTCCAATAATATCCAGAATAGTAATCGGATTTCGTGCATCAAATGACAGAATATTTTTTTCAGATAAGGCTAAAACATCGTAACCAATGTCAGCAGATGTTTTAAACAGGCTACCGCCCATTCTCAAAAAGAAACCGGCTAAAACCGCACCCAGACTAAAGCCTACAACTGTTTCCGTACCTAAAAGATACACGCAGCCAAATAATCCCGACACAATTAAAAAAATCATCAGAAAAGCCAGCCCGACACAGTAGGTGTAAAGGCTTAGGGTAGGATCCTGATGTTGTCGCTGAATAATAGGCGGAATATATTTTGCTACCGAAAACGTTGTAACAAATGAGCCTAAAACAAATAAGGCTCCCCCAATAATGAAGGCAATCCATTGTCCCCAGAGAAAAGGCTTTCCAAAATAATAGGAAAACAAAAAAATAGTAATGCTTGAATAGAGAATAATCTGTAAAACCGCACTAATAATGCGCTTATTAAAAGAACCAACACCCTCTATTAAAAATGATGAAATATCTGAAAGAAAATTAATGACCATACGCTAACTTTAACAAGAACTGGCCATTTAAGAAAGACTAATACACATAGAAGGACGTTTAAACTTTGATAACGGGGATATCGTAAAAGCTGATTGGAGGAGGAATAATAGGACCATTAAGAGAACTATTATCGTAAGTAGACTGATTTGACCACCGATTATGCTGGGAATTTTGCTGAGACTGACCGCCGGAATAACCGCCGCTTCCCTTCCCGCCACCGGAATAATTACTTATAGAACGAATTTGTCGAATATCCGTCATACGTCAACACTCCAGTTAAAATTAAAAACGTTCAACATAAACCGTAATCTTTCATTACTATACACCATTCTATCCAACAGAAAAAGAGCTGCCGCAGGAACAGGTTTTTTTGATATTCGGATTAATCAAATTAAAACCTGAACCTGTTAAGGCTTCTGAATAATCAAGATACGAACCAATTACAAAAATATAACTGGTTTTTTCAATCATCACATTGGCACCTTCACGCTCAAAACATTTATCACCCAGCTCTTTTGCTTTATCTAAAAGTTCAAGGGTCATATCATAGGACAAACCGGAACAACCATCTTTTTTAACGGCGATCCGCAGACCCCACTGATCAACGGCTTTGTTATCCTGAGATAAAAAAAGCTTAATTTTCTCTGCAGCTTTTTCGGTAATATCAATTCCCGATATAACCGTTTTTACAGCCTCAACAGGCTTTGAAGGAAGAAAGACTTTTTTTACATCACCGCAATCAGACATAATGACTCCTTATGCTACGGTTACCTCAGGGCAAAGATAAACATCCTGAATCGCTTGAAGCAATTGAACACCTTCAGACATTGGTTTTTGAAACGCTTTACGGCCTGAAATAAGCCCCATCCCGCCCGCACGTTTGTTAATAACCGCTGTTTCTACCGCATCCTGCAAGTCGTTTTTACCGGAAGGTCCGCCAGAGTTAATTAGCCCCATACGTCCCATGTAATTGTTTGCAATCTGATAACGAGTCAAATCAATCGGATGCTCGGTGCTTAGTTTAGAATACACCTTATCAGATGTTTTCCCAAATTTTAATGCATTGAAACCTCCGTTGTTTGTTGGAAGCTTTTGTTTGATGATATCAGCCTGAATCGTAACACCTAAATGGTTAGCCTGACCGGTAAGATCAGCCGCTGTATGGTAATCGGTGTCGCCTACTTTAAAGGCACTGTTTCTTAGGTAGCACCATAGAATGGTTGCCATACCCAGTTCGTGAGCGCGTTCAAAGGCCTGACTTACTTCAACGATCTGACGCGCACTTTCGTCTGATCCAAAATAAATGGTAGCGCCAACAGCCGCGCACCCCATTTCATAAGCTTGTTCAATAGAAGCAAAAGGGATTTGATCAAATTTGTTTGGATACGATAAAAATTCGTTATGGTTAAACTTTAGGATGAATGGAATTTTGTGTGCATATTTTCTTGCTACGCTGCCTAGAACACCTAGCGTTGTTGCAACACCGTTACATCCACCTTCGATGGCTAGTTTAACGATATTTTCAGGATCAAAATAAATAGGATTTGGAGCAAACGATGCACCGCCGGAATGTTCGATGCCCTGATCAACAGGAAGGATGGACATAAATCCGGTATTACCTAAACGACCGTGGCCTAAAAGACGTTGGATGTTTCCTAAAACACGAATATTTCTGTCTGATGGAGCAAAGATTCTATCTACCCAATCCGGGCCTGGTAAATGTAGGGATTCTTTTGAAATGGTTGAGCAGGAATGTCCAAGAAGATACTGTGATTTCTCTCCAAGGATTGATTGAATATCTGAATACGACATAATTTCTGATTCTCCTTAGTCACCTATGGTAATTGGAAGAATTCTAACATAAAACCATCATTTTTAGCTATAGTTTTATCTAACCGTTCAGCTTAAAACAAAAACTTCCAGATCAATGTAAAAAACAGTAAAAACATCACTAAAATTAATACTTTTCTAATGACAGCTTCACCATTTTTTAAGGCAAGATGACTTCCCATGTAGTTTCCAGCCATTCCTGAAAACGCCAAAGGCAATCCAAGCATCACCCAGACTTTTTTATGCAGGAAAAAAACGATCAGGGCAGCCAGATTTGAAAAAAAATTAAAGACTTTGGCATTGGCTGTAGCTTCGACTAATCCCAAATGTAAAAAAATAAAAAATGATAAAGCCAGAAAACTGCCAGCACCAGGCCCAAAAAAACCATCGTACATTCCAAGACCGAAGCAAATAAGGGGGATTTTAACGAAATAGTCGTGTTTTGTTAGAACATCTTTGGAAAACTGTGTTTTCTTTTTGATGAAGATGGTGAGCATGCCGATTGGAAGAAGAGCTATCAGTACCTTGCCCAGATGAGCCGGATCAACCAAGAGAATAAGTTTTGTACCTACCCAGCCCCCTAAAAACGTAAAAACGATTCCGGCCAGTACCAGTTTTGGCATCACTTTGCCTTTTCTGGCAAAATTGAATACCGACACGCTTGTTCCAATGGTGCTGACCATTTTATTAGTACCTAAAGCGATTTGAGCAGGCAGTCCTGAAAGCAACATGGCAGGCATCATAATGAGGCCACCGCCGCCGGCAATGCTGTCGATAAAGCCTGCCACACAGGCTAAAACGACAAGGCCGGCGTAAAAAGCTGGTTCTATCATCTAGGACAACACGTAGGCGATTAAATTTCTAACCCCTACTCCTGACATCCCTTTTACGGTATAGCCACTTGTTTTTGAAAAGTGCATCATGCTGGCAATATCCAAGTGAGCCCAGGACGTATCTTTAACAAATTGTTTAAGGAAAATGGCTCCGGTACAGGTTCCTGCCAAGCGGGTTTCTGAGGCGTTAATCATGTCCGCAACTTCAGATTTCATATAATCAAAATACTCATCATAAAGGGGAAGCTGCCATAGTCTTTCGCCGGTTTCATGGCTGTTTTTCAATAATAAATCTACCAGTTTTTGATCGTTACCTAAAACTGCGGAAGCTACATCACCAAGAGCAATACTGCAGGCACCTGTTAATGTTGCGATATCAATAAGTTGAGTGGCATTTTGACTAACGGCATACGCAAGTGCATCGGCCAGAACCAAACGGCCTTCAGCATCTGTGTTGATGATTTCGACCGTTTTACCATTCATACCGGTAATAACATCGCCGGGTTTTAAGGCGCCACCGGACGGCATATTTTCTGTTAAGGCCATAATGGCAAGAATGTTCTTTTTAGGTTTTAACCTTGCTACAGCCATCATGGTGGCCATAACAGCAGCTGCGCCGCTCATGTCGCCTTTCATTTCGCTCATTTTTAGAGAGGGTTTAATGGAAATCCCGCCAGAGTCGAAGGTTACGCCTTTTCCAACAAGTGCTACAGGTTTTTTGCCTTTCAGAGGCTCGTAGCGTAAAACAAGCATGGCAGGAGGCTGTTCAGGAGAACCCTGTGCAACACCTAAAAACAAATTCATACCTAAGGCTTTTGCTTTTTTGGCATCAATAACCTCTACAGTTACACCTGATGATTTAGGGAAGGATTTTTTAGCAATTTCAACAGCTTTTGTTGGAGTGAAAAAGTTACAGGGCATATTGGCAAGATCTCTGGCAACGTTGACGCTGTCGCCGACTACCTGGCCTAACGCATAGCCTTTTTCAAATTTTTTAGCTTCTTTTGTGATTAAAAAGCTATGGGATGGAGCTGCTTTTTTCTCGGATTTGGAACGATAATCATCGCAGGTATAGGCACCCATTACGATACCTTCGGCCACTGCTTTTCCCAAAGATTCCGGATCTAATGTTAAATCATCCAGATGCCAGGAGGCGGTTTTGATATGCAAATCGATTAAACGACGGCTAATATTACCAGATAGATTCCGAATCGTTTCATGTGTAAAACTGTCTTTTTTACCACAGCCCACAACCAGAAGATACGATGCTTTTAATCCATTTTTTGAATGAATCACATCGATACGGCCTTCTTTTCCTTCAAGACCTCCGTCTTTTTTCAAGCCTGACAAGATACCTTTTAACGCTTTGTCGCACTCTTCAAGAGATTTCGACAGTTTTTTATCCTCAAAATAAAATAAAACCAAAGCCTGAGTTGAAACGGATACTAACGATTTTGACATAAACAACGTCTCCTTAAACTAGTGATTTATAAACTGATTCCAAACGTTTTGCCATTTCAGATGATGAAAAGGCCTGAACACGATCCAGGGCTTCCTGAGATTTTTGGGAATAAACATCAGAATTATTCAGTAAATTGAGGCAGGACTCAGCAAATTCCTGAGCGTTTTCCTCTACTAAAAATCCGCCTTTATTTCCATGTAAAATATCCTGAACACCCATGGCTTTTACACAGACAGCCGGCTTACCTGTAGATAAACCCTCAAGCAGGCTTAGCCCCTGCGTTTCTGTTTTTGAGGCGAAAATTACAATATCGCAACAGCTGTACAGTAAAAATACATCCGCATGGGATATATAACCTGGAAACACACATCGATTTTCAATGTTTTTCTCTTTTGCATACCGTTTTAAATTATCTTTTTCTGGACCGTCGCCGGCAAAAACAAGGTTAACATCGGGATTTTGTCTGGCAATCAACTCAAATACATCAATTAAAAAATAAAGGTTTTTTTCCAGCCCCAGACGACCGACAAACACAAGATGTTTTTTAGACGAATCCAGATTCAAACGGTGTTTAAAGGTTTGTTTTTCAGCATCAGAAAAGTGAGGAGACGGATCAATGCCGGTTGGGATAAGAGTTAGAGGCTTTCTTACACCGTATTCCAGTAATTTTTGATGGATTTGGAGAGAAGGCACCACAACATGGCTGCATCGGTTACAAAACTGTTTGGAAAACAAAAAGTGGCTGATAGCTCGGCGTAGGCCTTTTGGGAGTACAGGAAAATAGTGAAGGTATTCATCCCAGAAAGTGTGATAGGTGTGTACAACCGGAATGGAATAGCGCCAGCCCAGATATTGGGCCAGATATCCCATAAAGAACGGCGTTTGTGCGTGGATAATATCAATATTTAAATCCTTAAAGGCTCTTAAACGGCGGGAAAGTGGGGAAATCATGCGGTACTCTTTTTGGAAGGGAAACGCCATAGATCTAAACCGCCACACTTTTTCCGTAGACTGTTCAGCCTCTTTTAGCTGAGGCCCTATAACCCATACATCATGCCCCATGGCTTCCAGTTCCCGAACAAACGTTAAGGTACTGGTTACCACCCCATTAATTTGAGGTGAGTAAGTATCAGTAAAAAAAGCTATGCGCATTTAGTCGTTTACCAGCTGGTTGTAAATGGATTCATAATCGGAAACGGCACTTTCAAGAGAGTGGCGCTGAACGATAGCCCAGCTTTCATCACCCATTTTTTTCCGTTTGGTTTCATCAGATAATAATTCCGCTAAAAACCCGGATAATTGCTGTTCGTTCATAGGTTCAAACAGGTAGCCGTTTTCTCCATGATGAACAAGTTCTGGCAACGCATATTTATCGGCAGCGATAACAGGAAGACCACTGGCCATGGCTTCTAAGGTGGTGATGCTTTGAAGTTCGCATATCGATGGCATGACAAAAAGATCGGCACAACGATAGAGCAATGGAAGCTCTTCTTCAGGCAAAAATCCAGGGAATGTCACGTGTTTTTCAATTCCCAAAGCAGCCACCAGATTTTGAAGCGGTTCTTTTTCACGTCCGCTTCCACCGATAACAAAGTGAACATCATGATTTTTTAATACGGCAGGCATGGAACGAACAAATACGTCCACATGTTTCTCACCGCTAAGGCGTCCAGCGTATAACGCTATGGGTTTTTCAGGTAAATTCAAACGATTTTTTAAAGGCGTTGCGTCTTTTTGAGGATTAAAATGCTGCAAACTCACACCATTTGAAACCGGGCGATGAGGCGCAGTTAATCCGTTTTTAGTCATTAAATCGATAGCGGTTTGAGTTGGAGATGTAACGAAATCACAAGCGTTATGAAAGGTGCTGATAAATTTCCAGTTCATATCTACCAAAAACTGCATATTGTTCAAAAATCTGAATTTAGCCATAAAGGTTGTGATGTTTTCAGGCAGCCAGTGATTGGTTGCAACAATAGGAACTTTTCTATCATGGCAATACGCCAGGGTTGCTTTTCCAATTGGGAACGGATTGTGAATATGGATAACATCGGGTTTGATGCTATCTAAAATCGAGTAGATTTCACGCTTTGGCCAAATAGCCAGACGATGGTCGTTTTTTACAAAGGGAATGGGCATGGAAGCCAGACGGTGAATCATCGTACCTTCATCAGGTTCTTTTCCGCCTTTCCACCCTTCGGAAGGGGCAAGAATATGAACCTCATGGCCACGTTTATGTAGTTCCAAAGCCAGGTGATGTTCAGCTACGGCTCCTCCGTCAATAAGAGGATAATAGGCTTCTGAGGCGATAACGATTTTCATAAGGGTTCTCCAACAGGTTTTGGATTTTTAAAAATGAGCTGTCTTCAAAAAACAGAGTGTATCTCTATCTTAGCTCATTTTAGGTTCAAATCCAATTTGATGACAAGCCCAAACAAAAAGTCCGGCTGACCAGGCAAACCATTGTTCACTCTTATAAAAAAGACGTTTTACAGGATTTCCTTCATGATAAACCTCATAGACACCCCCATGCTCGACAATTTTTTTGGCAATTCGGGACATCAGTGCATAGGCTTCGTCTGTTAGACCTACGGCATGTTTGGAGGCAGCATCTACGCAACCTATCCACAGCCATTGCAGTCCGTTGTGATAGTCACCCATCCCTATCGGTAAAAACAGCGAATAAATGTGTTTGCGCTCGTAACGGGGATGAACGCTGTAGGTGCTAAATCCCTCGTCTAAGCCATTTTGATGAACATGAGCCTGAATAGATCGCGCCTGATTGTCATTAGCACAGCCGAAAATAATAGCCAGAACATTGCCATCAGTAGAAAAATAATTGAACTTTTTCCCATCGTTTCCAATCCAGTCAATAAAATAATGTCCATTCCAAAAAAGTCTGTTAATGGTGTCCTGAATACAGCTGGCCAGATAACGATAATGGTCGGCCTCTGCGGTTTTTCCCAGATACTCACAACAATAGGCAAAGCTACTTACGGCTTTAAAATGCAGTACATTAGTGTATAAAACAGTTCCTTTTTTCTTTAGGCTGTCGGCCCATCCGGCGTAATAACCTTCTTCCATTAATAAATCGTGGTTGCTATCTCGGGTAAAATTCCACTCTACGGCTTTCTTGAGCTTATCGAAGGTCTTTAATACAAAAGGCTTGTCATCTGTCAGCTGAATATATTTTTCTACAATCATAAGTAACAGCGAGTTACTGTCTGTAGGCGTGGAAATTTCCTTATCTTCTCTGAAACGGGCTTTTGGTGTTTTGGCGTCAAATCCAAGAAATTTTAACAACATCCATTTCTGTCCGACTCGTAACGGAATCTGACCTTCAGGAGACTGATAATTCAGCATAGTCAGAATATTTTTTTTAACGATTTCATAATCACCAATGGCTAAACATCCAAGTGATGCAAAGCAGCTGTCTCGAATCCATAAATCTGAAAAATGACTTTTTCCAGCCTGGATGCCATCAGGCGTATACCGATCTTTTAAGGTTGCAAGTGCTGTAAAATAGGCTTCGGTAAGTGAATCAGTATCATAGCTGCTGTTTTTTTGAAGTGACATAAGAGGTACCCTTTCCTGGAAGTTTATCTATCTATTCACCAATACGCTGTTACCTAAACCACTTTTGCCAAAACGTCTGAGTGGGGCGTTGTCGTTTAGAGGGATCAATCGGGGATACTTTTCGGCGAGAAACAAGATAGTCGTAGATTTCCCGGGTCTTTTCCAGTGTGGTTGGAAGGCCTTTTAAATGCACCACATAAAACCAGGTTGAGGAGGCTTTGAGTAAAAATACAGGAGAAGCCGAGCATTTCAGCTCTCTCGCAATAATGCCTTCCCATTGTGTGGAAATGACATCGTGAACCGTACTTAAAGGCAGCTGAGGTTTGATATCCAGTAAAACAAAAGATAAATAAGTGATTAAAAAGCTGTCGGCATCTTCTCGTTGAACATAGAGTTTGGATGTGTGCAAAATCCCCTCTTTGGTCAGCGGCGTTTGAGCTGTTTGTACAGGTTCAGATGGCTTTGGCTGAACAGGCTTTGATTCTGATTTTATTTCTGTCTTATACACCGATTGAGGATTGTTATACACGATATCCAACAGATCTTTGGCAAAGCTGTCATCTTCCATACGGCCTTGTTTTTTAATCAGCAAAAACCAGTATTGAGATAATTTTGTTACAAATTCGGCTGAAAAACCGTTTACAACACCGGGCAAAATCTCAAGCCAGCGCTGCTTTGCATCAGCCACATCCAGGGACGCTGGAAGCTCTAAAGAACGGCCTTCCACGCTCAAACGCAGGTACTGCCGTAAAAAGCCTATAACGTCTTTACGCTTCACATAAGATTCTAATTCTGGGATTTTCAAAACCTTAGCCTCATAAATATATCGATAAAATTCGCTGCAATTTAAAAAAAACCTTTTCGATAAGTGATTAGAAACAACAAAATGTTCTGAGGGTTTAAAGCTCTCAGAGCTTTCTCAAATCCTCTTAAGTCTTCCCCCTTTGGCTTAAGAGGTGAACGAGAAGAAGTTTTATACTCAATTCCTTCAGGTCTTTTACCCCTTTTGACCTGGAGGGATTGAATGTAGAACTTAGGGTATAGGCAGGATTTCTTCTAATTAATTTCAGCTTCATTCTTTTTCAAGCTATCCTCATTATTTTCAAGACTTACTTCACTCAAAACTTGTCGTACCCCTAAGACTCCAACTTACTTAAAAAATATCCCAAAATTTTTCTATATAACTCATCTTTAGCAATACTGTCTTCAACTCCGGCATCGATATTAGGGTTGTCGTTTACCTCAATAACGTAGGCTTTATCATGGATATGTTTGATATCAACGCCGTATAATCCGGTTCCAAACCACCGTGTTACACGAATGGCTGTGTCCAAAACTGCAGGAGGGACATCTTCCAAAGCAAAGGTTTCAAAACGACCGTAGCGATCCATTCCTTTTTTCTTCCAGTTTAAAATCTGCCAGTGATTATCTGCCATAAAATATTTGCAGGCAAAAAGCGGTTTTCCATCCAGCATGCCTATTCGCCAGTCAAACGAGGTTGGTAAAAATTCCTGTGCTACGATCAGTTCGGATTCGGCTAATAAATCGAGGCATTTCGTCTGCAATTCGTCTTCGGAATGCACTTTGACAACGCCTTTGGAAAAGGAGCCATCCGGTTGTTTTAAGACGCAGGGGAAACCCAGTTTTTGGGTCACCTCGTCGATGTTTTCTTTGTGAATGATAAGCGATTTTGGGCAGGGAAGCCGATGCTGCTGAAGCAATTCGGCAAGGTATACCTTGTTGGCACATTTTAAAATGGACTGAGGATCATCCAGCACCACAAGGCCAGACGCTTCAGCCCGCTGTGCGAAGCGAAACGTGTAATGGTTTACTCCGGTGGTTTCCCGTATAAACAGAGCGTCAAATTCGGATAACCGTGAATAATCATCCTTCGTGATGAAGGTCATATCCATATCCATTTCATCGGCGATATCCTGAAACTTCTGCAACGCTTTTTCATTTGACGGCGGACAGTCCTGTTCGGGATCTATCAACACCGCAATTTCATATCGGGGATGTTTCGGTTTAGAGCGTTTTATTCCCGACCGTTCAAAATAAGCCTTTGCAAAAAGCTCTACATAATCCCGTTCATGTTCAGGAATATCTGCTGCGTGCATAGGCGCAATGGAAGACAGCATCCACGACTCTTTTTTTACAAAAGACGCCTGTAAAAGCGGAGCCTGAAATACGTTAAATAAGGCAAGACCCAGTTTTTCATAGTGTTTATCCACGGTTTTGCCAAAATAAATATTCAAATCCAAAATATCTGATTCCAGATCAGCAAGCCGTTTATCAATTTTTTCCTGAAGCTCCTGAGACACAATTTTAACAACGGCCGTAGACCGCATATCCAAAATGGAAGACAAACTGGGAACAGGAATATGGCCTCTGGCAGCAGCCAAAAGTGACACATAATAGCCTTTGCTTTGATATTTGTAGGAATAGCACAAATTAAACACATGCAACCGCTTGGAATGTCCCCAGGTGTGAGTGTTTAAATATTCTTTTGAAGACATCACCTTTACGCCAGGTATATCGAGAGGCCAGGTTAGCGGATTATCTACAACAAGGAGTACGTTCATAAAGAGATTCTTTCAGAGTCTGAATACTAGTCTTCAAATTATACCACAGCAGCAACAACCTCAATCTCAAGCTGACAGCCTTTTGGCAGATCTTTTACAGGAACAGCGGCTCTTGCTGGTTTATGTTCCCCAAAAAACTGGCCGTAAACCTCATTTACCGTTGCCCAGATCGCAATATCCGTAATATAAATCGTTGCTTTTAAGACCTTATCTTTTGATGATCCAGCCGCAATTAAAATAGCATCGATATTCTGAAGCGTGCGTAATGTCTGCTCGGCAACAGTTCCTAACGGTTTGGAGTCGTCATAAGGATCCAATGGCAGCTGGCCTGACACATACACCGTATTTTCATGGATAACAGCCTGTGAATAATGCCCCAATGCTTTCGGAGCATGTTCGGTAGTAACAAATCTCATCATGAATCCTCCTTCAAACTAAAAATAAATCTATGTTATATTAAGCCCTATGACTTTAAATACTCAAGAACAACGTAAACATAAACACATTACGTTTATCGGGATGCCCGGTGTCGGGAAAAGCACGCTTGGACGAAAACTGGCAAAAAAACTGGATATGAACTTCCTGGACGTAGATTCTGAAATCCAGAAAAATATTCCGTCAGCGTTACAGGATTATATTTCCCTTCATGGAGATGACTCCTTTATCGATCTTGAAGGCCGAACTATTTTGAATCTGGATTTAATCAAACCCACCGTAATTGCCACAGGTGGAAGTGCGGTTTACCATAAAGAAGCTATGGAGTTTTTACGTTCGGTTTCCCTTGTTGTTTACCTCAAAGATACCCTCCCCCATATTTTAAAACGCATTCCAAATCTTCAAACACGAGGCATTGTAGGCCTAAACGACAGACCGCTTGAAGTATTGTTTGATGAACGTATTGTATTGTACGAAGCATTCGCACATGTTGTATCGGATTTATCTGAATTTTTTAGTGATAAAAAAATTCTGGATGATATTGAGCCTCACTTATGAATCTAAAACGATCTTTATTTGTATTATTTGTTGTTGTAGCTACGGAATTAATTGGATTTGGGTTGATTATCCCGGTTCTTCCCCAGCTGGCTTTAAAATTTAATGTATCCAGTTTCTGGCTTGGCATTTTGATGGCGGCTTATTCGGCAGCACAGTTCATTGCAGCACCCTTTTTAGGGGCACTATCGGACAAATACGGAAGAAAACCGATTTTAATGCTTAGCAAAATAGGCACTGTGATTGGATATGGGGTTCTGGCGATATCGAACTCTTACGGGTTGTTTTTACTATCAAGACTTATTGATGGATTTACAGGTGGAAATATTTCTATTGCAAGAGCCTATGTCGCCGATATTACCACCCCGGAAAACAGGCCAAAAGGCATGGCGGTTATTGGGATAGCCTTCGGGTTGGGTTTTATTCTTGGCCCAGCAATCGGAGGTTTTTTATATGCGTTTGAAAACGGGCAGCAACTGGCCGCATTAACCGCAGGAAGCTGCTCTCTTTTGGCTTTTTTCCTAACCGCTATCTTTTTGAAAGAACCTGAATCCAGGCAAAAAACAGTGCCAGCCTCTCATTCCTTATTTTCAGGTTTAAAGCAGTTAACCTCATCGATTGTTATTGTGATTTGTTTGATTCAGCTGCTTTTCATGTTGAGTTTTTCAGGATTTGAAACCAGTTTCTCGGTATTTACACATCATAATTTTGGATTTAATACAGTTCAAAACAGCTGGCTGTTTGTATATGCCGGACTTATGACTTTGGTTGTTCAGGGGTATATCACCAGAAAAAAATCACTTCCTATCAAACGAACACTATTTACCGGTCTGGCTATCACAGCTACAGGTTATTCGCTTTTAGCCGCATCCCAGCATATCACCACGCTGTTGTTTGGTATTGGGATGATGGCGCTTGGCATGGGCGTTGTCGGCGCTTATTTACCAAGTCTTTTATCCACGCAGACATCGTCCGAAAATCAGGGTAGCGTACTTGGTGTATATGAAGGTATCGGAAGCTTGAGCAGAGTTTTCGGGCCGTTACTGGCCTTCTCTTTCTTTGCGGTTTCTCCATCATTTTGTTACACCATTTATGCGGTTACCATTGCAGCTGTAGCCTTATTATTGCTATTTAAGGTTCCAAAACAATCGTAAAGATGTTGCAAAAAACCCTCAAAAAAAACCATACTTTTTCAGGCGTTGGCATTCATTCGGGGCAAACGGCGACCATCACGTTACAACCTGCTCCTGAAAATTCAGGAATTCGATTTCATTACAACGGCCACGTTATCCCGGCGCTCCCTGCTTTTTGCGGAGAAACAAACCGCGCAACCTGCCTCCAAAACAAAGAGTCCATTTGCATCAAAACACCAGAGCATCTTCTATCTGCCTTATATGGGCTTGGAATCGATAACCTAGACATCCACACCGATCAGGAAGAAATGCCTATTTTAGACGGCAGCTCCGCCATTTTTACGGCAGCTCTCAAACACGATCTCCTGGATCAAACTTCACCTAAAAAATTATTCAAACCGGAAACACCTTTATATTTCCGGGACAATCAGGCCGAAATACTGGTGCTTCCATCAGAGACACCTCAATGGACCTATATACTGGAATATCCCGATCACTTTATCGGAACACAAGTTGCTTTTTTTTCGGAAAATCAGGGGGATTATGAACAGGATATTGCCTCGGCGAGGACGTATGGATTTTTAAAGGAAATTGAAGTGTTACGATCGAAAGGACTGGCACTTGGCGGAAGTCTGGATAATGCCATTGTTATTGGTGAAACAGACTATATGAACCCATTACGCTTTGATAACGAACTGGCCCGGCATAAATTATTGGATATGATCGGTGATTTTTGCATCCTCGGGCAACGCATCCAGGCCCATGTTATTGGTATCCGATCCGGGCACCATCACAACGTACAAATGGTTAAACGGTGTGCTGAGACTCTGTCGTAAACAGCGATCTTAAAAACAAGTCCAGGCCCCAAAACATCAACAAAGCAGGCCAGTAGCTTAGCCATTCCCAACTTAAAACAACCCAACCTAAATTGGATAGCAAAAATAACAGGCCAACACCAATTAAACACAGAGATACGACTAGCCGTTTTGAAAATATCATGGTAAACATGAAGTATACATGAATCCTCAAGACTTTTTAAAGCATTATTTTCACCTCCAGCATGGAGTTGTTTTTAACGAGGTTAAAGATTACTCGTTTGGTACGCTTGGCTATTGTGAAAAAGAACCGTCTGAATACTGGAATCATTTTTTAATAAACCAGCCATTATCACCAGAACATTTAAATGAAACTGAAGCTATTTTAAAAACCTATAATCGGGTACCTGCGCTTTATTTTTTAGATGATCCCCTTTTTCAGGATTTTTCAGAGACACTGCTAAAAAACAGATACAAATTCGTTTTTAAAGATGCCTGGATGTTCCACGATAGTCCACCTCAATTTTCTGATGCAACGTTTGAACCTTCAATAAGACTTGTTGAAAACAGCGATGATTTAAACCTGTTCTGTACCGTCATGGATCAATGTTACCGTGAAAAAGATCCTCAAAATCCTTACGGCGAACTTCACGCCTATCTGGACGTCACAAAAGATGCCTGGCTGCATAATCAACAGTCTAAAAATCTGATTTATTTTATTGTCACTGATCCTAAAACCAGCACGGCATGCGGTGTGGGAACCATTAGCATTTACAACCAGATCGGATATATTTCCAATGTCGGAACCCTTCAATCCGTTCGAGGCCAGGGATTTGGCAAACTCGCCATGCACTATGCGCTTCACATCACACAAAAACGACACTGCACAATACACGCTCTAGCCACAGAATTTGGAGGATTTCCTCACAAACTATACGACCATCTCGGATTTAAAGTAGGCTTTACCGCATCAGCCTATGCCAAACTCTGATGACTACGTTTTCAAATGTTCTGGATAAAATTGTTCTTGTCATCACCGAAAATCCAGACTGGTGGGAGATTTGCAGACGAAATGTAGAATCACAGGGCGCTTACCGGGTTCAATGGTCAAAGTCAGCATCTGACACCGTTTCTTTACTTGAAACACAGGAAGTTAACGTCATTTTTTTTGATCTGGATATTAAAGATTGTCATGCACCAGACTGGGTTAAAAAAGCAACCGATGTTTGCTCGCCTTATATTATTGGCATCATCAGCAACTCTACAGGAAATGACCTGATTATCGACTGTGTAAAATCGGGAACTTACGATCTGATTTATGCAACAGATCTTACGTTTGATACAGCCGCTGCATTTGAACGAGCAAAAAAACGAGGCTCTCATGTTGCCATGCTGCAAATGGAAACCGAAAAAATGGTTAAAGACAACACCAAAACGGTTATAGATTCCTTTAAATTATTTGTGGATATTCGTAAAACATCTCTTGGAGAAGATCGCTCTGTAAAACGTGACGAGGTTTTAAACTATTTTCCTCATATGGATCAAACACAGTTTACTCCTGAACAGATTGCCGATGCTTTTTATAACAATGACCTGCTGTCTTTACTTCCAAAAACAAAACCAAAGTTGCTTTGTGTTGAAGATGAACCCGATTTACAAGACATTTTTCAAAAATCCTTTGATTATTTTGAGGTCACATCCGTACTGAACGCCGAAGATGCCATCGCTTTAGCCCAAAAAGAGTCGTTTGATACCATCTTAATTGATATTGGCTTACCCAAAATGCAAGGTGATATACTGGTTGGAGAACTAAAAACAATAAACCCTCAAAATGATATTATGGTGTTATCTGCTTATAATACCTGCAGCCTGATTGTGAGATGTTTCAAGCGTGGCGCCAGCGATTTTTTTGTAAAACCCTTTGATATGGCTGATTTACAACTTAAAATGAAAGCATCCTACGAAGAAAAAATGCTATTATTCTCTTTAAACACCTTAATCAAGCACATGGAACGCATTTATAAATTTGAGGATTACCCGGATCACGAGATCGAATAATGACAGCTATTTTATTAATTTCAGATAAAAATTTTGATCACCATTTTCAGACGCTTCCAACTTTCCAGTTTCATTGGACAAACAGTAAGGATGACGTTCTGGAATGGCTTTGGGACGAACCGTCTGCCGTCATTATTGATATTGAAATGAACCCGTTGCAATCTTGTGATGCGTTAACCTTGATTAAGGAGATTCGAAAAAAAGATCCACTGGTATCGATTATCCTGGGAGTAACATCACACTTACTGACGGCATCCACGCTGCCATATTCTTTGGAATTGATCAAAGCCGGGGCCAGCCAGTTCATACAATTTCCAGCACCACAAATCGAGCTGTTATGGTTCTTAAACAAAGCTGTAGAGCATACAATTTATGCAAGAAAAGCCGTTCACTATTCCGTTAAAGATCTAAAATATAATAATGCACTTAGAGAGGCTATACAGCGGTATCTCGAGCTGTCTGTTCAACAGGCTGAAACAGGCATACCTCTCACTATTGAGGCTATTTCAAGCTGTTTCCCAAATGAGCTTTCAAACAAAGACAGTATCAGCAAAGCATTGGAAACAGCTTCACAAAAAAGCAGTAAAGACTTTACGATTTTGATTGTGGATGATGAACGCGATTTCAGGGAAAAACTGATCAATTTATTTTCCCCAAGCTTTACCATTAAAGAAGCTGAAACGGTACATCAGGCTTTTGAAATATTAAAAGAGACATCGATTGATTTGATTTTGCTGGATATCACCTTACCTGAAAAAAGAGGAACAGAAGCTGTAAAAGAGCTTAAAAAACAGTACCCTTTCACTGAAATTATCATGTTAACAGCACATAGTGATTTTGGACTTTTAGCCGCAACCATTACAGATGGAGCAACGGATTATGTGTTAAAACCCTTTAATAAAACACTGCTAAAACACAGTATCCAACGAGCCCTTCAGCTAGGCATCTTTAAAAAAATTACAGCTGCGGTATAGCGGTTTTATTACGGTGGTTATCGTCAATCTGAAGCGTAAGATTGGCAAAAACAGGCATGGTTCCAAGCATATGTTCAGTGAGACGCTGGAATAACTGAACAAACGACACAATCTGTTCTTTTGTCATACCACTTCGACCTTGCCGTTGATCCTGAGGCAATGCCAATGCACTTTGACGAAGGCGTTCCTCCTGCTCTTCCCGGTTTCTAAACACAGTGTCCATGGAGGGAACTTTTAACATAATTAAATGATCCAAAAGGCCAAAACATTTAGCATAAGGGCCCGCAAGTTCTTTATTCCAGGCTTTGCGCCATGTTCCATCGGTATCTTCGGTCAATTCACGGGTGTTAGGATGAGAGAGTATCTCTGACTCAGATAACGGTTTTGCGCCAACGCACCAGCCTTCAAACAAGACAATATCAACTGGGCCGGTTATTTTCATCCAGCGGTCTTCAGCGCAGCGATCTCCTTTGCCTGAAGCCAGGCTTTTATCAAACGTTGGAATAGCTACGGTATCTGTTTTACCAGCAGCTCTTAGCTGGTCAAACAATTCGATACCAAGCTCGATATCATGGGTTCCCGGCACGCCTCTGGAGGCAAAAAGCGGGTGATGCTGAGCCGCATAAGCCTGTCTGTCTGCGTAGCTTTTATATAAATCATCGATAGAAAAACCGGCGGTGTTATATCCCCATTCCTTAAAAATCACTTTTAATATCTCTGTGGTTGTCGTTTTGCCGGATCCTTGTCCGCCATTAATGCCTACAATAAAGGTCTGATCAGCATGGTTTTTCTGTTTCGCAGCTAAAATCCATCTGGCTAAAGGGATGTAGGTTGTTGCCAGCTGCGCATCAAAATCAGCTGGATTATGTAGCAATGTTTTTATACGAGATAAACCAGCTTCTGATAGTACAGACATTGATACGGAAAGTACTTTTTTCATCGTAAAATTAATAAACTCAAGGCAAATAAAATCGTAAAGACAGCTAATAGTTTTCCGGTTTCAGCCAGTGCCTGATTTAAGTCTTTTCCTGTTTTTGTGTAGACCATTCGAATAACAGGCAATGCCAGAATGAGGGTTAAGGTGGTGACCCATGCCCACGGATAGCGTTCTCCTAAAATAAAACCCGGTAGTAAACAGGCAAAATCTATGGCAAATACATACAAAAATTTGATAAAGGTTTTTCCAAATTTTACGGCAAGAGTGCGTTTTCCAGCCTCTTTATCCTGATCACAATCCCTTAGATTATTTACGGCAATAATACCTACAGAAAATAATCCAGCCGCAATACCCATCCAAAAACCATCGGTGTTCCAGGTTAGTGCCTGAGCATAATAGGTTCCCATCACAGCAACAGGGCCGAAGAAAATCAAAACAAAGACTTCTCCCAATCCCAGGTAAGCCAAAGGAAACGGTCCGCCCGTATATAAAACACCACATAAAACCGATAATAATCCCAACACCAATAATAGCCAGCCGGCTCTTGCATAAACCACCCATAATCCAATTAAAACAGCTAAAGCAAACACGACAATAAACGCCCACTTCATATGAGCTGGCTTCACCCACCCTGCCTGAGTTGCCCGGGTTGGGCCAAGGCGGGTTTCGGTATCAGCACCTTTTTTAAAATCAAAATAATCATTGGCGAAATTAGTGGCGATTTGAATCAGAAGAGCAACAGCCAGGGACGCCAGTGCAGCTGGCCAGTGAAAAACGCCATGTTTTACAGCCAGAACAGAGGCAATCACTACCGGACAAAGACCGGCAAATAATGTTTTAGGCCTTGCAGCTAAAAACCAGATCATAGGTAAAGACGGCTTACTGGAAGTCATTAACTTTTTTATAGCACAAATGATGTAAAATGTGTATGATAATCAGGTACATTTCAAAAACGAAACCCCTTAAGGAACCCACAACTATGACCTTCGATTTTGAGTTTATATCCAATTTTTACAAAAACCGTGACAACATCCTCTCTTCCGTCAGAAAGCATATCAAAAAACCACTAACCCTTACGGAAAAAATTCTGTATTCCCATCTGGAGTCCCCCTGTCCTGATACGCCGTTTAATAGAGGTAAGGATTATGTGGATTTTAATCCTGACCGTGTTGCCATGCAGGACGCCACAGCACAAATGGCTTTGCTTCAATTTATGCAGGCTGGAAGAAAAAAGGTTGCCGTTCCATCTACGGTTCATTGTGACCACTTGATTCAGGCTGAAGTCGGGGCAAAAGATGACCTTGAAAAAGCACATGCTGATAACAAAGAAGTGTATGATTTTCTTGAGTCTATTTCCAATAAATATGGAATTGGATTCTGGAAACCGGGCGCTGGAATTATCCATCAGGTTATTCTGGAAAATTATGCGTTTCCGGGCGGTATGATGATTGGAACAGATTCGCATACGGTAAATGCAGGAGGATTGGGCATGATTGCCATTGGTGTTGGCGGAGCCGATGCTGTGGATGTTATGGCTGGATTACCATGGGAATTAAAATTTCCAAAACTTATCGGCGTAAAACTGACAGGGAAACTATCCGGTTGGACATCGGCAAAGGATGTTATTTTAAAAGTAGCCGGAATTTTAACCGTTTCAGGAGGCACCGGAGCCATTCTGGAATACTTTGGAGAAGGCGCTGAAAGCCTGTCCTGTACCGGAAAAGGAACCATCTGCAACATGGGTGCTGAAATTGGAGCAACAACCTCTATTTTTGGATTTGATGCCTCCATGACACGCTATCTTGAAGCAACCGGTCGTGCAGATGTTGCAAGGTTGGCTGAACAATATGCACCTCATTTAACCGGCGATGCTGAAGTTTATCAAAATCCGTCCTTATATTTTGATCAGGTTATAGAAATTGATTTAAACACACTTGAGCCTCATATCAACGGGCCATTCACACCAGATAAAGCCTGGCCTTTGTCCCAGTTTGCAAAAGCTCTTCAGGATAACGGATACCCAGCCACATTAAGTGTTGGACTTATCGGATCATGTACAAATTCATCGTATGAAGATTTAGATCGTTCAGCGTCTCTAGCCAGACAAGCCAAAGAAAAACAGTTAAAAGCGAAAGCAGAATTTACCATCACTCCGGGCTCCGAGCAGATTCGCGCTACGATTGAACGGGATGGGCAGTTAGCCTTGTTTGAATCTATCGGAGGTGTTGTTTTAGCCAATGCCTGCGGGCCTTGTATCGGGCAGTGGAAACGCCATGGTGTGGAGGCGGAACCCAAAAACAGTATCATCACCTCATTTAATAGAAACTTTGCAAAACGTAACGACGGTAATCCAAATACACATGCGTTTGTAGCCTCTCCTGAACTGGTTACAGCGTTTGTTTTATCAGGAAATTTAGCCTTTAACCCAAACACAGATACGTTGATCAATGAAAAGGGAGAAGCCGTAAAACTGTCTCCGCCAGACGGTCTGGAACTTCCTTCCAAAGGATTCTATGCGGAAGATTTAGGCTATCAGGCACCTGCGGAAGATGGCAGTAACATCACCGTTAATGTCGCTCCAGACTCCAAACGTCTTCAATTATTGGCAAATTTCCCAAAATGGGAAGGCACGAATATCAAAGGATTACGCCTGTTAATCAAAGTTCAGGGCAAATGTACAACCGATCATATTTCCATGGCCGGCCCCTGGTTAAAATACAGAGGGCATCTGGATAATATCTCCAACAATCTGTTAATTGGCGCAACCAATGCCTTTAACGGTAAAACCAACAGTGTAAAAAATCATGAATTAGGTGGTGTTTATTCACCTGTTCCTGATTCTGCACGGACTTATAAATCAAAAGGAATTGGAACTTTGATTGTAGGTGATGAAAACTACGGCGAAGGATCATCACGTGAGCATGCAGCCATGGAGCCTCGGCATCTGGGTGCACGTGCGGTTTTGGTAAAATCCTTTGCAAGAATTCATGAATCCAACCTCAAAAAACAAGGCATTCTGGCTTTAACCTTCAAAAATAAAGACGATTGGAACAAAATTCAGGAAGACGATACCTTTGATATTATCGGACTTGAAGACTTTACACCTGGAAAAGTATTATCCCTTGTTATTCATCACAGTGATGATAAAACTGAAACCATTGAGCTGAATCATACCTACAATGAGGCACAAATCAGCTGGTTTAAAGCAGGATCCGCTTTAAATCTGATTAAAGAAAGTATGAAATCTTGAATCAGGTTGTAACTGTTGGGGTTCCGTTACCTGGAATCCCAACCCTGACCATTACCTATGAATTTGGGGCTGTTCCGCTACATCCCTACCCCGTTACGATTATTAACCCTATTCCCTTGCGTCCTGACGTAGATGTGATGTCTGATATCGCACAGGAGTGGAAAAAAGAAATCGGGATTGCTGTCAGTGGAGGTCGAACAATTATTGTTTTTATGAATCGATTTGAGCAGGATTTTTACTTTGAAAGACCTTGCCACAATTTTGAATTTTTACCGTCTACGGTTCCAGCTTTGCTTGAAGGACATGGAAAAGATATTCAGCTGACAAACAGCGAACCATGGCTTCCGGTCTGGAAACTATTGTCTCCTTATCTTCAATATTCTGCTGTATTTGATGGAACGTTTTCAGAAATACTCGGATTAAGCAAACAAATGGAAAAACCTGTTGCAGGTGTGCTAAAAATGGGAAAAGGTCGCCTGATTCTTCTACCCGAAATCGATTGGGAACATCCCGATCTTATGGAAGATGAAGAATGGACAGAAAAGGCCATGACCTTAATTAATCAATTAATCGATTATTTTGCCCGGATTTAATCGGTTTTTCGGATCAAAAGCCTGCTTGATGGCTTTATAAAGCTGTAACTCTTTTGGCGATGCCACATAAGACAGATAGTGTTTTTTTGTTAAACCGATACCATGTTCTCCGGTGATTGTGCCGCCAAGATCAACAGCCAGTTTTAACACTTTTTTGGATAACTCAGGCTCTTTTTCCTGCCACGCTTCGAAGCTCAATCCCATATTTAAAATATTCACATGAATGTTCCCATCACCAAGATGGCCATAACCCAACAAACGGCAATCCTGTGTTGACCACGTTTTTATGGTTTCCAGATAGCTGGATATCGAAGAAGGAGGAACCACAATATCGTGAGACACTTTATGTTTGGCGTAAGCTTTTAAAGCCAGTGATAAACACCGTCTTATTTCCCATAATTTATTTTTTTCAGTGTCAGAACCCGCAGACTTAAAAGAAACTGCTTTATGACGCTTACAATGCTCGATTATGACTTCAACCTGTTTTTTTACAGTGTCTTCTGAAAATCCATCAACCTGAAAGATAAGCGAAAAAAAGGCCGGTGCAGAAGGCTGTTTTAAATAATGATGAGCAGCCTCTATACAAAATGGATCCATAAATTCCGCCAAGGCCGGTGATACACCGGAGGTACAAACGGATGTCAGGGTATCCAAAGCCTGAGGCAAGGTGCTAAATTCGGCATAGATATCGACTTGAAACCTGGGCAGAGGAATCAGCTTAAGCGTTATTTCCGTAATAACAGCCAAAGTGCCTTCACTACCGACAAGTAAGGAAATCAAATCGTATCCGGCCACGTTTTTATGTTGTTTTCCGCCAAGTGTAAACGGTGTTCCGTCAGCCCAGAATCCTTTAAGACCTAAAACATAGTCCCGAGTCACCCCATATTTCAAAGCCCTTGGCCCACCCGCATTTTCGGCGATGTTTCCTCCCAGTGTGCAGATATCCAAACTCGCTGGATCAGGAGGATAAAACAGTCCCAGTTTTTCAACGGCTTTTTGAAGCTCACCGGTAATAACCCCGGGTTGAACAACAGCTACCCGGTTGTCCACATCTATATCTAAAATACGATTATAGTTTTCAAATGAAAGAACCAAAGATGATCCAAGAGAAACAGCTCCGCCAGTGGTTCCCGTTCCTGCACCGCGAGACACAATCCCAACCCCATAATCTTCTGCCAACAACAAACACTCTCGAACCTGAGACTCTTCCTCAGGACAAACCACCGCAACCGGGGCCACCCCAACAGCCGCCGAGGTATCAGAGGCGTACTGAAACAAAAATTCCTCCCGATCTAAAATAAGATGGGGAGGAATCTGTTTTGAAAGAGCTTCTAAAAAAGAAGGCTTATTCAATAATTTTTGTTACAACACCGGCACCTACGGTACGGCCACCTTCACGAATCGCGAAGCGTAAACCTTCCTCACATGCTACCGGTACAATCAATTCAACTTCTAAGCTAATGTTATCGCCAGGCATTACCATCTCTACGTTTTCAGGTAGGATTACCGCGCCGGTTACGTCTGTCGTACGGATGTAAAACTGCGGTCTGTATCCTTTGAAGAACGGAGTATGTCTTCCACCTTCTTCTTTTTTCAATACATACACTTCAGCTTTAAACTTTTTGTGTGGTTTGATGCTTCCGATTTTTGCTAGTACTTGGCCACGCTTTAAATCTTCTTTCTCAATACCTCTTA
>JACCDG011500529.1_pt1 | contig 73207 bp, 68 predicted proteins | sample 7442471 | NCBI WGS metagenome assembly JACCDG01 (sample SAMN15323444, study PRJNA562643) | freshwater metagenome | isolation source: river surface water | place: USA:Blue River Watershed | collected 2017-08-17 | reverse complement strand
TGAAAATATTTTTGTCCAATTGGAACAATTGTTTCTATAGATTTAGGAACAACTATTTCTACAGATCCAGTTAAAATAGTTCTTTTAATTTCTTTGGTTTGCATATTTACAATATAAGCAATATCACAATATCCCATAACTCCCACACCAATCCATAAAACCGAATCTGAATACATAAATGTACTTAAACGATCTGATAAAAAAGAGTTTTTATTTAATTCAACCATGAATTTAATTTGTTCCTGTGTATTTAAATTTTTTATAACAATAATATTGGGATTTCCACCAGGTAAAACTGATTCTGTGTATATGTGTAATACTTGGTTATTTGATTTGACCAAATTGTATCGATATGGTAACCGGTTTTTGTTGTTGGGATGTATGGAATCATGTTCATAAATTATTGTGTCAGACATTTTATTGAATTTATTAATTGGAAAAAATAAAATAAGACAATTTCAATTTTTTTATATGGATTCATATATTTTACTCCAATAAATACTATTGAATATTTCAAGTGACCAATATTTAATTTTATTATTGGAATGACGAAATGGAATTAAATTGCTAATATAATAGGATAATTCAATACTTGGAAACTCCACTTGAGTATTAGTTGTAAAATCCCAACAATAAAAATTAGCGACTCCTGGTTCTATTATTTCAGAATCTCTATTATCAATTACATTTTTATATTCCATATACAATAAAATATTATTATTTATAACAATTTTATTACAAATTTTGTCTTGTTGTAAATTATGATTATAATAAGTTGGCTTAATTGGTTTATAATTTGGAAACCAATTTTTAACATCCAATGTTAATATTGGAACAAAGTTTGAATCAACTAATTCAACAAATTCAGAATTAGCTGTTATTTTAATATAAGTACAATTTGCGAGTTGTGCAATTGCGCTTGAACTCCAATCAACCGGATATAAAAAACAATCGTGTGGAATTGTATGGACCGGCTCTAATGGCTGGTCTAATTGAATCAAATTTGACCAAGTAAATATTTTTCCTTCGCCTTCAAAATAAAAATATTTTTGTCCAATAGGTTTAATTGAAGAAATATCTTTATCGGTAATAACCTTTGTAATGGCTCCAGTTTGAGAATTTACAGTATATACTATGTGTTTATATTTAGTTCCAGTTCCAGTATAAACAAAAATACCAAGCCATAAAATAGAATTTGAATACATAAATGTTCTTGAACAATGCGATAAAATATTTACATTATTATTTGGTTCAACTTCAACTTTAATTTTAATTTTCCCATTAGTATTTAAGTTTTTAATAACAATAATGTTTTGATGTTCAGTATTGGGTTCAATATCTGATTCTGTATATATGTGTAACACTTGGTTATTGTATTTAACCAAATTATAAGAATCAGGTAATCGGAATTTCTCGTCCTTAGGTATGCAATCGTGTTCATAGATTATTGAGTCGGACATTTTATTTAAATAATTAAAAAATATAATAAATTAAGGGCATTTCAATTTTTATTTAGATTCATATATTTTACTCCAATGGGTATTATCGGATATTTCATGTGACCAATATTTAATTTTATTATTAGAATTATCGCGGAATGGAATTAAATTATCAATAAAATAGGATAATTTTCGACTTGAAAACTCCACCTGAGTATTAGTTGTAAAATCCCAACAATAAAAATTAGCAACTCCTGTTACTTTTATTTCATAGACACTATTTTCAATTACATTTGTGTGTTCCATATACAATAAAATATTATTATTTATTACAATTGTATTATATATTGAAGCTTGTTTTTGAGTATGTGTGTTAGTTGGTTCAATTGGTTTATAGTTTGGAAACCAAGTTTTTACATCTAATGTAAATATGGGAATAAAGTTTGAATCAACTAATTCAACAAATTCAGAATTAGCAGTTGTTTTAATGTAAGAACAATTTGCAAGTTGAGCAATTGAGCTTGAACTCCAATCAATCGGATATAAAACACAATTGTGTGGAATTGTATGGACCTGTTCTAGCGGTTGGTTTAATTTGGTCAAACTTGACCAATCAAATATCCCACCATTACCAACAAAATAAAAATATTTTGTTCCGATAGGTTTAATTGAACAAACATCTTTACTTGTTATAACAGTTGTAATGGCTCCAGTTTGTAAATTTACAGTATATACCATATATAAATATTTATCATTGAAATTTTCATCTGGTCCAGTATTTACAAGAATACCAATCCATAAAATATCATCCGAATACATAAATGTTTTTAAATAATGCGATAAAATTTGTATGTTATAATTTAAGTTTGGTTTAATTTTAATTTCCTCATGGGTATTTAAGTTTTTTACAACCATAATATTTTGATATTTTGAATTCGGTTTAATATCAGATTCAGTGTATATGTATAATACTTGGTTATTGTATTTAACCAAATTATAAAAATCAGGTAACCGGGATTTCTCGTCCTTAGGTATGCAATCGTGTTCATAGATTATTGAGTCGGACATTTTAATTAAATTATTGAATGGAAAATAAATAAAAGAAAATTCAGTTTTTACTTGTTTTTCGTGGCGAAGCCCGACATGGTGCGTTTTTTACTTTGTAAAAGCCACAGCTTTGCGTTTTTATTAAAAACCGAGCGATTGGTAAATGCGACGCCAGGAACCAGCCGGATACCACTCATAACCAATGTATTTGATGGCATTTGGATTGGACATGTCACGAAATGGAATTACCCATGAAACAAAATGATGTAAATTATATCTGGAAAACTTAACCGAAGTATTGGCCGTAAAGTCCCAACAGTGTACATTAGTTAAACCAGATTTTACTGAGATTTTACCATTGTAACCCTCAATTAAATCCCTGTATTCAAATAACAATAAACAATTGTCATTTACTGAAATAATCAGCTTGGTTGGATAGTTTGTATCAGTAATAAATTTCCTTTGAAACTTGGATAATTTTTTCAAGTTAATCGGGGGTAATGGTTTATAGTTGGGAAAAATGTTCCTTATATCAAAATTCCCAACTAACTCAAATTGCTCATTGTAAAGCTCAATCTGATAAGACCCATCTTGTGTTTGAATCCAAGCACAATCAGCGAGATGGGCAATTGAACTAGAAGTCCAATCAACTGGATACAGGTCAAAAGGATATTTAAGCATGCGAACCGGTTGTATGGGCTTGTCCAAGTTCAATAGGTCAGACCATTTGTATATTCCATACTCTACATTTGCAGTATCGGGATCCAAATCAAATTTACATGGCTTAATAGCAAATAATTTTTGTCCAATGGGTTCAATGTAATCAATAGGCCATGCGGACTGAAAACAATAATAGGTTATATTGGCCAAGTCAAAAATTAAAACATGTTGGTCAGGCTTGGGTTGTTCGCGCCAATCATCAATATTGGGGTCTTGTGGTTTTTCATTACCAGGAAATCCAATCCACAAAGTACAATCAGAATACATAAAAGCCTTTATTTTATGTGAACTGACAAGCCGACAACAATCATTTAGTTGTATTCGAATTTCTTGTTCTGTATCTAAATTCTCTATAACCAAGTAGTTTGGTTCATTAGTATAATTGTATGTGGTACTGATACTAAGAACTTGGCCGTTATATTTAACTAAACTAGAATGCGGACAAAACTTGCCTTTATCGTCAGTAGGTATGGTATTATGTTCATAAACGATAGTATTTGACATTAAAAAATATTAATTAGGTCTATATTGTTATAATTATTTCAATTTTTTCAATAAAAACGAAAAACACAGTTTTTCTTTTTATTTAACAAATTTGTATTGCACTTACAGTACTTTAACAATTTTTTTCAATTAGGTTTTGATTTGTATTACAAAAATCTTCAACATCATTATAAAAAATAACTTTGTGTGATTCTAATTCAGATAATGCTTTTGTAGTTGTATTATGTTCAACTCCTTGAATACATGACATTATTATATGCACCCGGTAACCCAATCTAATAGCGTCTTTTGCTGTATTAAAAATACAATAATCTGTTGCTAATCCCACCAAAACAATATCAGTTATTTTTCTATGTAATAACCATAATTGTAATCCAGTATTTTCACAACTATTTTCAAACTCATCACCAAATGCACTATAAGACTCAACATTTACTTTAGTACCTTTTTGAAAAATTCTATCACGCTTTAGAATAACAAGATCTTTATGAATCAAACTTCCAAAAGTTCCTTGTACACAATGAGTTGGCCATAAAGTTTGATTTACTGTTACTACCTTATTATTATTCATTGTTAATTCTAATTGTATAGTGGAAAATTGTGGTTCATTATGCGTGGAAGCAAAACTAACATGATTTTCAGGATGAAAGTCCTGAGAAATAAATGTTTCCATATAGTCAAACAAGATAAATCTTAATTTATTAATTGGTGCAATTATATCATTTGCATTTGATATTTCCAAAGCACCACCTCGAAAAAAATCATTTTGTGGGTCTATTATACCCATTACAAATTTTGTTTTTATGATTTTTGTTGGTTCTATAAGTTTTACAGTATTTGGGCTTATTTTATGTTTAGTTTGTTTATTTCCCATTGTTATTATAATATTTGATAATATTATTTATGGTTTTCAATTTTTTGATTAAACTTTTTATTATTTGTATGCGTTATTGAAGTACAACAGCTTTATGTGTGTTTTAGCTTATAAAAAATTTATTTTAAAAATAATATAAATTAAATTTAAAATAAAAAATTTCTAGTTATTTATAGTAAAAGTTTTCTAAACTTTAAACACGATTATTTGGATGAACTTGTTGATTTAGTTGATTTGGTTGAGCAAGTAATGGTGGTTGAGATAAAAATGTATGTTGTGTAAATAATGGATGTTGTTCTATTGATGGTGGTTGAGTAAGTAATGTTGGTTGAGTTAATAAAGGATGTTGTGCAAATATAGGTACATTTTGTTGTGGTTGTGGTTGTGGCTGTGATTGTGATAAAAATGTATGTTGTGCAAATAATGGATGTTGTTCTATTAATGGCGGACGTTCAAGTAATGTTGATTGAGATATTGTTGGAAATTGTAAAGATGGAAGTTGCACGTGTTTTGGTTGAACTTGTAATGTTGATTGAGATATTGTTGGAAATTGTAAAGCTGGAAGTTGTAAATATTGTGGTTGAACTTGTAATGTTGATTGAGATATTGTTGTAAATTGTAAAGCTGGAAGTTGTATATGTGGTGGTTGAACTTGTAATGTTAGTTCTATTTGTTGAACTTGTAATGGTTGATCTTGTGGTTGCTCTTGATCTTGAACTTTTTGTTGGTCTTTTTCTGTTAATTCCACTTGATTTTTTGGTTTATCATTAAATAGACCATAAATATCAATACCACTTGATACAATTTTAAAATATCCTGCACCAAAAGTTCCAACAAATGGAATTACAATTAACCATAATAAATTTAACAAATCTTGTTTATTTGAATTATTTTTTGTTGGTTGAGTTGGATATGGATATGTAATATTTGGTTCTGATACAATAGGACTACTAATAGTAATATTTTCAATACCAGAAATATTTAAAAGTTTAGACTGATTTACCATATATTCATAAAATTGTCCACTTGAAACACTTAATACAAAACTATTTGTTAATCCTGCATATAGTTCTATTGGATTTGAACTGTATTGAGCAAATGTTCCTGTTAACACAATTTTAACCTGATTAACTACCTGCACTGTAAAACCACTAGTTTGAGTTGACATTTTATTTTTTAAAAGCCTTCGTGTTAATACAATATTCTTAACCCATGTAATATAATCAGTTGAAATATTCATTGTATAACCCATAGATTGAATAACTAAGTTAATTACTGATTGATTTACTTGAGGACTTGATAAACCAGTTAATGATATTCCAGTATCAAACATAAGTATCGCATTATATAAAGGTTTAGCTGTTGGGCTAGGTGTTGGTTTGTCCGATGGTACTGCTGTTGGTACTGCTGTTGGTTCAGCAGATGGTTCAGCAGATGGACTGGGTGTTGGTTCAGCAGATGGTTCAGCAGATGGACTGGGTGTTGGTTCAGCAGATGGTACAGCTGATGGTTCAGCAGATGGACTGGGTGTTGGTTCAGCAGATGGTACAGCTGATGGTTCAGCAGATGGTTCGACAGATGATACAGCAGATGGTTCGACAGATGGTCCAGCTGTTGGTACTACAGATGGTTCAGCTGTTGGAATGTATGTTGGTACAACTGATGGTTCAGCTGTTGGACTGGGTATTGACTTTGTATCATAAAAAGACCATGACCATTTTTTTGAACTACTAATTGAATGTGCATTATTACTCTGTTGATTGTACCATGAATAACTAATAAAATTACCAGAACCTCCCATATGCGAATAACAATTAGAGTTTTTATTTGAATCAAAATTATGTGAATAAACTAGTCCTGATTTGTCTGAACCAAAATTATTTGAATAATTTGGATTTAAATAACTTTGTTCAAGTGAACCAGAATTAGTATTAGATGTTGACTTTAAAGAACTAGATGTTTTCGGTGGTACTAATAGGGTAATATCAGTAGTATCCACCATTTCAGTAATTAACTTGCTAGTTCCAACACCAATACTCATAAGTATTGTAAACAATATTTTTCTCATTACTATATTAAAATTATACTATAAATTTTTTTCTTATCAATTTTTGTAATTTTAATATAGTTAATAAAAATTAACCAAATGTATTTTCATTTGCATAAGTTACATATAAAAATCCATCTGAATTTTTAACACTTTCATATAATGATAACATTTGCATTGATGCAGGTGGAATAGTTCCATTAACAAATATAAATAATGCAGATTCAGGAGGAAGTTTAACTCTTTTTCTAATAACATAGATAAATTGTCCAACCGTAAGATCTTGTGGTACTAAATATTTTGTTTTATCAATATCTGGAATTCCTGCATTTTCTTGCGCTTTTTCACAAATAACTGGGATTCTATCTGGGTATTTTGAACGAATTCTTTCTGATTCATTTAATCTATCATTAAAACAAAATTTTTTTTTAAAGTTCATTATTATATGCAAGATAAATTTGCTTTATATAATTTTTACAAAATAAATTAAATAAATGTACAACAAACTTTGTTAGTTTTTTTTACTTTTAATTCTCATGTTATCATCAAAAACAAAATTCACTAAATTTAAAGTATGATTTGGATATTCATATAAATTTGATTCAAAAAACCATTTTATTTGATTATTAGCATAATCTTTTTTCTTTATTGATTCAGCTAATTTCTTATACAAAATAACTTTTTGTTCTTTGGTTAATTTATTATTATTAATTAAATAATTATGTGCTGGTAATATATAATATAATAAATAATTTTTAGGCCAACTTTCTTGATATTTCCATTGGTATTTTTTTGTAACTAAATTATCTGCATTTTCAATAACATAATTAATTGTTGGTTCTGAACACTTTAATAGTACATGGTGTAATGGAGTTAAACCTTTTGGAAAAACTGAATATTTTCCGTTTGGAATATAGCAAAAATCTTTTAATCCTAAAGAATTTAAATACTGAATATGTTGTAACAAATCAAACCAAGTGGCCCAATGTAACAAAGTAAAACCATCGGAATCAATTAAATTATAATTAATACCATACCCAACTAATTCCTTAAATGTATCAATATCACATTGTTTTTTAATAAAATAGAATAAAAGATTTTCTCCATTTTTTGGTATAACATGTGGGTTTCCACCTTTTCGTAAATAATGTAAAACCCATTTGGAATCAATATACTTTACTGCATATTCAAATGGAGTATGTCCATTTAAATTTTCTTTATTAATATTACACCCATTTTCTATTAACATATCCGCTATTTCAATATCTTGTTCCGAAAATTCTTGTTCAGTATAAAACTTTTTTAGAAAAATTAAATGTAATAAACTACTACGTATTGTTCCAAAAACTTGTTTTAAATTAGCACCAGAAGCAATAGCCTTAGCTACAACACTAGGATGGGCATAATAAACAAGGTCTAAAATTGTTTCATCTAACAATTCGCTATGTGTGGGATAAATATAGTTATACCAAACTAATTGGTCTTTTTCTAATGTTTTTACTAATTGAAACTTTTTAATTAATTTATCTATAAATTGACATGTTTGATTCATTTGAAAAAAATCAATATTATTTCGTTCTATCCATTCAATTACATCAGCAACATCAAACCCATTTGGATTTTCACACATAAAATTTAAAACATGTGCTTTATTTTCAGTTAATTTAGTCCATGGTAGGTTTAGTGTTGATATTTTTTTAAATAAATCAGATGACATATTTAAAAATAAATAGTGAATTGGGCTTATAGTGTCTTGGCCGTGTTGAAAAGTTTTATTCTGATTAAAAACAAATTCAATAAATTCTGCATCCAAATAATCTGTTGTGGGATTATTTAATTGAGATACTGATTTTATTATTATTGTTTTAAAATCTTCTTCAAAAAACACACGAGCTAATTTATTTTGTATATTTGTATACATATCCATTAAATTTACATTTAATAATTGTAAAAGCAATTAATTTCAATTTTTTCCAATAATAAATAAAAAACTTTATTAAAATAGCGTAAACACATAATTTTATTCTTCGCTGATTCCATTGGGTTTACTAGATGTAGGTGCTCCAGAGTTACCAAGTGTAAAACTTTGAATTTGTTGTGAACGTGCTGGTTTTTCTTGCATGTACCGATTACCTTGAAACCCATTAAAACTATGAGTTCCAATATCTGGGCCTACAAAACGTTTTTTATCTAAAAAATTAAAAAAGTCTCCTGGTTTACAACAAGCACATGCACCATATGTTCCATAAGTATCCGTACGAGGTTGTTGAGAAGTAGCTTTTAATTCAAATGCACTTAAATCCATTTTTGAACTAGCTTGTAAGCAGTATTGGAAAGTATTAGTTGTTTCAGTTGTTTCAGTTGTTTCAGTTGGTTTAATTGAATTGATTAAACCTGTTGAATTAGTTGAATTGGTTGAATTAGTTGGACCTGTTGGATTATTCATTATTATTAATTTCAATTGGTTCTTTAAATAAATTTAACAATTTTTTTATTTTTTTCCAATTTACTTATTTGAAGTATTAACATACATTTGAGGAATCTTATTTATTTTAGTTAAGCATTTGGGACATTTACTATTTGTTTTTATATCTTCAATCCAAATTTTATAAAAATCAACTGAAAATTTACCCGAACAATTCGCACAACAATAATAATATTCATTTGGATTAAAAGATGATAACATTACTTCGCATATATCATCTGGTTTAACAGGGTTTTTAATTGCATTGGCTTTTTCAAAAGATTCAACTAACTGTCCAATAATATCCTTATATAACATTGTAAATCGAATTATTTCTTCTTTTGCATTTGCATTTAAAATACCAACTGGAATTTGGGGTTCAAAATTTACAACAATTGGATTTTGTTGTACTGGGTTTTGTTGTACTGGGTTTTGTTGTACTGGGTTTAGGTTCAAAACTGGAATAAATTCTGGATGAGCTTGTTGATGTTGAGTACAATATTCAGAATATGTAATATCGTCATTATTGTAGTCTTTTGTTAAATCCATTTTCCAATGTTCAAATACAACTGGATTTGCTTCGTGATATTGTGCTAATTCATCGGAAAAATTATTATATGATAGTCGATTGGATTGTTGAACCAATTGATCGAACCGATTTTTTTTAATATGCCAACTAGCTTTTGTTAAATAATAGTCATATGATTTTAATATCATCAAAGTATCAACAAAACTATAACGTATTAAATCATAAAAAATATAACATATTTCTATTTGAAAATCATTATCTAAGTTATCAAACTGAATTTTATCAGTTGATTTAAATTCGTATATTCCTTCTGGTTGTGATATTGAATTTACAAAACCAACTTTTTCGTTTTTTTGTTCTAGCATAAATATTTTAAATTTGGATGACACATATGAATGTTCAGGATTAGAATCAGTTGTTATAAATGGAATAACTGTACCATCCGATAATTTAACATGTAAATTAGCTAAATTGCTGGGTGATTTAATAACAATTGTTGCTAATGGAAAATTTATAAAATCAATATCAAGTAAATTAGTTTTATTTCCAATTAAAACTTTTTTTTCTATTTGTCTTTTTATTAAATAATCAAAACCATTAGGATCGCTTACAAATTTTAAACTGTCGTCTTGAGAACCCATTAAATATTTCACAACAAATTTAACAGGTATATTTGAAAAGTTTTCTTTTCTTTCAATATGCATTAATAAAAAATATTTTCCTCCAAATAATAATAAACTATTAAATGCAAGTTCATCAAGTTGTAAACGTATATAATTACTATTTGAATTTTCATAATCAAAAGAATTAAAGAAATTTAATGAATCTAAACTTAATGAAGAAACAAGTTTAATATTTTTAATAGCAAAAATTTGTTCTAAAGTTTGATATTTTTTATTATCAAAATCTGTTTCATTTGTATATGGAACTAAAAAAAATCTAACTTGATTTATAAATTGGGTTTGTTGATTATTTTCATTAAATAACCATATTTTATTTATTATATGAAATGATGAATTATTTATACTATCATATGAAAATATAAATGCATTTGAATCTGAATTAATTGTGTAAGTTTTTTTAAGTGACTGAATTGGTGTTGTTTTTCTATACACTTTTCTAAAAAATGTAATTTGGGGATCTTTATAAATATAATCTGAAAGCATAATTAATAAGTTTATGCATTTTATCTTTAAATTAATTATTTTGTTAATAATGCAAATAAATTGAAATATATTGTTATTATTAATTAAATAAATTATTTTTTAATGAATACAAATAAAAAAGTTAAGTTTCCAATAAGACAATTTAATTTGGTGTATGATGGAAAGTACAAGTTTGTTGTAAAAGCTAATGGGGGTGAAATTGCCAGCATAAAGTATATGGTTAATGATTATTACGCATTAGAACATTTGCAAAAAATTAAATCGACTATAAAGAATTTTTCAACAAGTTTTGCTACAAATGAACCAAATATTTTATTTCAATGGTTTGGAAAACACGAATATACTAGTGTTCTAAATATCGAATACATTTTAAGCTTGTACACGTGCAAAGATCCCAATTCTAATTTTAATTGTGTCTGTCTTAAATATGAACCTAAAGATGCAGATTTTTGGGCAACATCTAGAACTATTCTAACAGTTCCAATTATAAGCAAAAAACGAATTCTAAAGGATCTTAATTTGATAATAGCAAAGCTTGATGAAGAAATTAAATGGTATGCAGAACTTGAAAAACCTACTTCAAGTTTCACATTTTACAATCCATTTATTGAAACCATTAAACAGTATAACCAAATGCAATCATCAAATCAAGAGTTTAAAGCTGAAAATATTCAACCAATGAAACCATTTATCGAAGCAATTAAAATGGCTAATCAAATGAAAAAACCTGAAATTTCCAATTCATGATACTATATAGAAAAATGTAAATAATTTGGTTCTATTGATATAATTACAATGTTAACCCACCAGAGTTTTTGCGCTAAACGAAAAAAATGAAATAACTATTTGTTGACTATAACTTATTTGATTAATGACTCAGTTAAATCTTGTGTATAAGGATTTTAGTTTTAGTTTAAAGTCTAATGGTAGGAAAATTGCCAGTATTAGTTACGAGTATCAAGGTGAAGAAGACGAAGAAGACCACTTAAAAACAGTTGTATCCCAATTTAAAAAATTTCGTAAACAATTAGTAAATTGGGATTATGAAAACGAAGACAAACCAATTACAGTACAAGAACTTTTTAATAGTGAAAAATCTTTAATTTCTTGGGATAACGATGATAAAGCATATTTATCAATTAGTATTAATTTGGAATCAGAAATTGTTATCAGTTGCAATTGTTATGAACAAGGTGGTGGCACTCTAGTTATACCAATAGTTGATAAAACTATTATACTTGCTGATATTGATAATATAATTAAATCACTTAAAAGCCAAATAAAAGGAGATAACAGAGTAAAAATAGGTGCCAAACCATCTTACTGTTCAACGGCCAATGGATTTTTAAATAAAGTTGTAACACTTAAACAATATCGTGAATATTTAAATTGGGTGCGCGCAAATCCAGAGTCCCCAATTGCTAAGAAACCAAGAAGGATCGGGTTTTACGAATTCATTAACCCAATTAACCCAATTAAACCAATAAACCCGGTGGTTAACAAAAAGCCAGATAATTCAGCTTTAATAACTGCAATGGAAAATGAGTTAAATAATGGACAAGATGATGATTCATCAACTGATACTGAAATACTTGAATCCCAACTAGCTGAACTACTTAAATCCAAAACATAAAAATTGAATTAGATAATATTTAATTCTTGATTTTACAATCCTAATGACCCAGTTATATATTGAGTATGATGGTGACTTTGAATTTACATTAAAATGTGAAGGTAACATAGTTGGATATCTTAGCTATGAGTTACATAATGAAGATGAAGTTGACCATTTAGAAAAACTTAAATTTATATTTGAACAATTTAAAATAGAATTTGAAAATGGTAAACAAGACATTAGTTTCAATTGGAGCAATGAATCCCGTGCTGAAATTAGCTTAAAATATAATGCCAATTACAACAAAATAAAATTGAGCATTGATAGTTATGAACAAGCTGGCGCCCAATTGTCTGTACCTGTTATTGAAAAATCTGAAGTTCTTGATAATATTGATAAAATTATTGAATCAATTAAAGAATCAATAAATTCATTAGAATATCTTGCCAAAATGTAATAACAAACTTTTTATTTTAATTAAATAAAAATTGAATTGAATATTATTTGCAGTATCATAAATAATGTTTAATGACTCAATTGGAACTCGCATATAGTAAAAACAAATATAACATTGAATTTTATCTTGAATTAAATAATAGAACAATTTCTGGCTTTGAATATGAATGTTATGGTGAAAAAACAGTTTATCATTTAAAACAAATAAAAAAAATATTTGAAAAGTTTGAATATAAATTAGCAAACGGGGAAACTAATTTTAGTTATCGTTGGGACAACCAAGATAATGTTTTTGTAGAAATTTATTTGCAAAACGGAAAAATCGGAATGACATGTGAAAGTAAAGATGCAGGTTTATCTTATTTAAACATACATGTTGTTGATATGGAAAAAGTTAAGATTAACCTTGCCAATATTATCAAAACTATTAACACTCAAATAAGTGAACTTGAAAATTAATTTATTTAAAAAAATTGAATTGGATAATTTTTAACACGAAAATTATTTACTTAATGACACAATTAGCTCTTGTGTATAAAAAAACCACATACCACATTCACTTTGATTTTCAATTAGAAAATATTCAATTATCAGGTTTCAGTTATAGATGTCGTGATGGAGATGAAGCTACATTAGACCACTTGCAACTACTAAAAGAAATTTTTATGAATTTTACTAAGCAATTTAAAGCCGGTAAAAAATCTATTGGTTACGGGTGGGACAACGAGGATAGTGTTCGTATACAATTATCTTTGGCAAACGAAAAAATAAAATTAAGTTGTGAAAAAGAAGGTTCTGAATATCATTTTGCCATACCAGTTATTGATAAAGCAAAAATACTTGCTAATTTAAATAATATTGTGAAAACTATTAAATTAGAAATAAAGGACCAAAAATAATTTAAAAATTGGAAAATTTGAATTAAAAAATTATTGGAAATTATTTTATAAAACAATTAATGACTCAACTAAAACTCGTATACAAAAAAAACAAATACGATATTGAATTTCAAGTTGTATTAGATGCCCATGTTATTTCAAAATTTGATTATGAACTTGAATGTAACACATATGCTCATCTTAAAATAATTAAAAAAAATTTTGAACAATTTACCAATGAATTTACAGCTGGTTGCACAAGTATTCGCACAAACTGGCATAATGATGATTCTGCTGATATCACCTTATATTGTTCTAATGGGGCAATTGGAATGTGTTGTGAGTCTAAAGAATCTAGTAGCTCTTCCTTTTCAATTCCTATTGTTGATAAAACTGCTGTTATTGCTAATTTAAACGAAATTATTGAAAAACTTAACGAACAAATTAAAACAAAAGTTGAAAAAAATAAAATAAAAAAAACTGAAATAAAATAATATTTCCAACTAATTAATTAAAATTTAATTCTTATGACAAAACATCATATTATACTAAATAATAACATGGATGAATTTACATTTATGATAACTCATAATAATAACCCAGTATCTAAATTTGCTTATAACGTGGGAGATTGTTACAGAAAATCACATGTGGAAAATATGAAAAATCAATTTGAAAAATTTAAAACTAAATTAGTTGCAGGTAAAACAAATATTAAAATATATTGGCATGCTAAATATGAATATATTATCTTTACATTTAGTTATAAAAATAAAAAAGCTGTACTCAAATGTGATATTAAAGATAGTTGTGAAGTTTACTTGGAAATTCCAAAAATAAATCGGGTAAGCTTATTAGCCGATATTAATGGTATTATTAAATATCTTGATAAATATATAAATGATAGCGAAGACAATAGCTAAGATGATAACGAAGAATCAGATTATTGAATTTCATTTATTAAAGTAAAAATTGATTTGTTATTTTATTATTCGATTATTCCAATAATAAAGTTAATGTTAGGTACTTATATAGCTATTATTGAAGGTAAAGTACACCAAAGCATTGATAAAACCAACTGGACATATGTAACCAATTCATCATTTGAAACCAATGGACAATCTTGGGTTATTCATTATGATGATGTAACAATACAATATGAACGAGGATTATATACAATTACTAATGGGATTACCAAATCATTCAGTTATAATGGTACATTGTGGGTTGATTGATATGTATGTTTAGCACATAAATTTACTAAGGAAAAATCATACAAGTCTTTTTTTAAATTATCATCAAAATTTAAACTAATACAATTTACACACATATTTGATGTTTTAGGCCAATTTATATTTAAAAAATTAATAAATGATTTGCCTTGTAGTTCAAACATTTTAACAAAATTATTAAAACTGTATTTTAAATTATAAATTGAATATGGTTTTTCAATCAATGGTAACACAATATTTGCTAAATCACAATTATTACATTTTAATATTTTTTTATTATAATGATTTTTAACACAGTCGACACACAAATTAGAACAAAAGTTATTTTTATAAAAATTAAAAAAATTGTCTGAATGTGTTTTCCATATATTTTCCATCTGTTCAAATGTTCTTATTTTGTTATAATCATCCAATAATTTTAAATTTGATTTAATATTTTTATAAGTAACTAAATTTTCATATTCATCACAAGTAATTTTAGTTCCATCATAATGTTCTTTAATATGACATTCGCAAACTGTACAGTTTTTAAAATAAAACATACAAAAATCATCTTTATGTTCATCAAATATTTTTATAATTTTTTCAAAAGAACATTTTGCTTTTATTTTATTAAATGGAATTTTATTATTAATTATATCATTATATAAATTTTGACTAATGCATGTTTCACAATCAAACACGTAATATTGTTTATCATGAAAAAATTTTTTTACACATTCGTTACAATAGCTTAATATTTTTGGATTAATTGTTTTATAATATGAGTAAAAATCCTGAGAATTTAAATTCCAAATTACAACAAGTTCATCAAATGAATAATTATTACGTAATTCTTTTTTATTTAAAATTAAATTATACAATTGTTTTTTACGTTGAGTTTCACAAATTAAACATAAATTTACATATTGACCAACTGGTAAATTATAGTTGTTAGCTAAACAATGAGTGCATAAAAAACTTTTTGATGTATCAGTTTTTTTTATAAAATTATTAAAGTTATCTTCATTATTTGAAAAAATAGTAACAAGTTCCACATAATTTTTTTTACATTTTGTAAAATGATATTTTTGGCTTAAAATATTTTTGTAAATTAGTTTGTTTATTTTTTCATCACAATCTAAACATAAGTTATTTAGTTTTTCATAATACAAGCATTTAAAATTTAAATCAATACAGACTCTACATAATTTAAATCTATTTAATCCCATTTGATTAAAATCACTGTAAAAATTTCTACCATTCAATTTCCAAACTTTAACATAAAAATTAAAATCATATTTATTTGATTTATACGTAATTCTTTCTATTTTATTGAAATAATTTTCAAATATACTTTTATTATCTTCTTTAAATTTTAAACATTCATTACAAATATTAGTTACAAGTTTATTGCCTTGATAATTTGTATTACAAACCGAACAAATCATTTGAATAATGTTTTTATCATAATTATCCTCATTAATTAACCAAATAAATTTTAAACAATCAGTTGAATAGATGTCAATAACTTTATTATTATAAATTTTATTTTGTATATTTTCACAATAATCTACATTATCTTGGGTTTTAAGTTGATTTTCCAATTTTAAATATTCATAATGATATTTTTGGCTTTTTACATGAGTTAAATTGTTTTTATTATCTATTTTAAATTTGTTTAGTTTTTCTTTTATTTTATCATATTTGATTTCAGTTGTTATTAATACTTCATTATGAATGTTAAATGTTATTCCTTTTATTTTTTCACGTGTTGGTATTTCAACGTTTGGTTTGGTAATTTTAATGAATAAATTTAAAAAAATTTTTATTTTAATTGGTTCAACTTCAAAACCCTGCCAAGTATACCCAATTAATTTTAACAATTTATTTGCTCCAACATCTAAATACACATCACTTTTAGTATAATCAAATAGTTCAAAATCATAATAATAGTTAGTATTTGATACAATATAATATTTGGAAAATAAAACCTGGCCATTATCCCAGTAATTTCTCCTTATAATTTCCCGTTTAATTTCTTGTCTAACTGATTCATTAGTATCTAATATCCAAATTACCTTTTCATTGTTTTGTGCATAGTATTCTTTATTTTTAATTTGTTTTGATGTTAGTTCTTTACTTGATGTATGAATCATTATATTTTCCCATAACACGTGAAATTTTGATTCGGAATTAAATGTGTTTTTAATTGATTCGTAATTAAAAAAACTTGTCCAATATCTATAAAACTCACGGGCTTGTGTGTCACCAATTGAATTTATAAAATTTTCTATTGAACAAGCATTTTGACCATTTGACTTTTTATCTGTGTTATGTTTAAAATGTGAACTCACTGTAATTTCAACTGTAACTTTACCATCCGGTGTGTTCTTTTTAATTGTACGTGTGAATGAATCAATAAATGACAAATGTGAATTGCATCCGGGATCGCAACAAATAAATTTTGTTTTTATTTTACTATGAATATCCTGCGCATTTACTGGAATATTGCCCTGTAGTGCAAAAAAAACCATTATTAATTAATAATGGCATTATTTGTTTAAATACCATAAAAAATGAAATAAATGAACCATGATAATATAAGCTTAAAAAATTAAATAAATTAACCATGATAATATAACTAAAAACAATGAAGAGTATGTTTATATTATGTCTAATCCATCATTTTTAGATGACATGTTTAAAATTGGTTGGACAAGAGAACACCCAAATATAAGAGCACTTAGCCTACACACAACAGGAATTCCAACTCCTTTTAAAATAGAATATGTAATTGTTACATCCGATGGGTTTGAATTGGAGAAAAAAATACATGAACATTTTAAAAATTATCGTATTAGTCACAATAGAGAATTTTTTAAAATACCAAAAAAAACTTTAACTGAAATATTAACAAAAGAACTATTTTTAACTTTAACACAAATAACTGAAATCATTGCACCTACCAATAAAAATGAAATTATTAGTAAGGACATTAATCAAATTAAAAAATTAGTTGAAACACTTAAAAAAGAGTTTTACGAATTTTTTAGTAAATTTAACAAAGAAAAATCTAAATTAGTAATTTGTGAAATTAATAACAAAAAATATGTTACAATTTGTAACTTAAATGAAGAAAAAAATCACTTTAACACAAAACCATTAGATATTCATGGATTTGAAGATTATGATGAAGAATATATCAAAAAGACTTATTTATTCATAAAACGAAATATTAGTAAATATGAATATTATTTGGACGACCTTGATAATAATTATGTTCAAATTAAACAAAATATTGGAATTCAAACTATTAAAAGCGACAATAAAGTGTTTTTAGAAATGGTTTTAAATACTCATAAATATTTAAATAAACTTAAAAATAAATATATATGGGAATTATAAATTAACCTAATATTTTATTATTGTAGTGTGTTTAAATATCCATTACAATATTCTTCATATTTGATACTATGGGCTTTAATGTCATAAAATATATCAATTATTTTTTTAAAAATGTTTGGATAAGTTCGTTGGAAAACTTTCTCAGCACTTTGTAAAAGTAGAATATGTCTTGTGTCGTGAATTTTTTGTGTGTATGCATTTGAAAAACAAGCAGTATCTATGTGATTAAGATCACAATCAGGTGCATCTTCACGTTGTACGTGAGCCACAGCGCTTCGCGGAAAATAACGATTTGACCATCTTATTAAGTACCCGTTTAGTTTCAATAAATTATTATATTTTAATATTTCCACAGAATTACAAAACCATGCATGTTCAGTTACAACAAAATCAAATGAATTATTTAGTGAATTGTCAAATTCTTGAATATCTTCATCTTCATTATGTATTAATGCATGAGTTCTTTTTTTTGCTATGTAATATCCATCATATTTGTCACCAATATATAAATCTGCTTCTTCACCATTTTTATAATATGGTTGTAAAGATATAAACGTGGTATTTAACATAGTGATTTCTCCATTTAATTTTTGTAAAACATTTATTATATCTGCATAATGTTTTGTATATCCTTTTATGCCTCCAACTAATAGGATTTTGAACATTGGAAAAATAAATTAATCATTTAACCAATGGGAAAATCAATTTTTAATTATTCATATGGGTATTAACTGGAAAAAAAATTGACTTTAAATTATATTAATATTCAAAAATATAATTTATTAATGGAACAATTTGATATTAATAACTTAAAGCAATTAACCAATATTTTATATCAACCAGAGTCAGTTAACTTAATTGATGAAATTGATATTAAAACTGGAAATACCCAAACAATAACAATTAGCGCTCATAATTTAAAAATCAATTTACCTTGGTTTTCTTCCGATGATTTTAAAACTAGCAATTTAGTTGAATATTTACAAGGATCCCAATTGTTAAAATCCACTGAAATATATCAAGGCTTGTACACCAATACAACTAAATTATTAAAATTACTCGATTCCAATACAAATCAATTGGATAGTGTAGCTGATACACTAGTTTGTGGAAAATTTACTATTGTGTTAAGTGGAAATTCCAATACTCGTTCACAATTAGAACAAACCACCAAATTAATTATTGGAGAAAAAGTTAAATACTTACAAGCTGAATTAGCTAGCTTGTCTAAACTAAACATACACGAGTACTTTTGTCACCCGGAATCTACATCCAATTCAACCACAGCAGTCAATTCAACCCATAGTTCCATGTATGAGCTAAAAATTAACAGATGGACTTCTGGGTTACTAAAACACATTCCTCTTAGTTCGAATAATTTGATATTTACAGGAGGCCTACTTTACGATGCAATTAATTGTCCTAATGCGGATTTCACAGACAAAGAACTTAGAGATATTGATATATTTTTATTTGGACAAGAACTTGAAAAACAAAAAATAATTAACAAAATTATATCCAATTTAAAATCAGCTTATGGAGAAGCACTTGTACATATTGGTTATTTCAGGTCGGTTATTTCAATTGGTATTGGAGGATTTGCACGTATTGTTCAAATAATTAATTTTTCCGGTCAAACACCACAAGATGTTATTGGACATTTTGATATGAAGCATTTGCAAGTTTACTGGGATGGAACTAAATTAGTAAACACATGGGCTCCTGGAAATTTGCAATTGGAATTATCCGGACCCAATACCAAACCAAAATTATACCGGCTGTTAAAAGCCAAATCAAAGGGTTTTAATATTACTGGAGCATTTGATACCCATAATTTATTTTTTGCTCGTGAACTTGCACCATTAAAAAAAGCAAAAAACATTAATGAATATTGGACTCAAACTATGAACTTGACAAAGGGGTTTGAAACAGCAAAATGGTTAAATGTGTTGGGAATGTATGAGTATAAGGAAGAAACTCTTGTAAAATCATCTAATTTCCAAGATTATGTGCAAGCTTGTGGGTTAGATAACTGGCCTCAATCCAAATTAACAATTGGGTTAAAAGAAAGTATTGGTTTGGGTGGAGGACCAACTAAATTATTTGAAGTAATTGACAAAACTCATGGTAATTTTTATTTTGTGACTAATGTTTTAGTACATACTGTTTGGAAATCAAACTGCATCGATTATTCCAGTAATGTTGTACAATTTGAAATATCTAATTCCAATACTATTAGCTTATTTAACAACATGGTAACCCAATTAGTTAACGAATTAGCGCAAATAAATAAAAATTTCCAATTAAAAGAACTAGCTATACCATTAATGTTATCTAATGGGTGGGAACAATTAAAACAAATTGATAAAAGAATTACCAGTAGAAATGACACCAATAGTTTAAATAAACATGATGAACATGATGAATTTGACTCACATAATAAATCCTGGTTGCGAGCTTATGAGAATAAACCGGGTTTGTTTTTTAGAAAAAGTTTTGATGGTGAAAAATTCAAAGCAATTCAAAACTTTACCCCAGGTCAGACCTCACTTGTAAAAATATCGTTTAAAGTACTCGCTCGGAAAACTGGAGAACACGACCTATGTGTTAAAGTCGAGGAGTTATAAAAAAATTCATGATATAATAATAATTAAAGCTATATCATAAATTATAAAACTTAAAATAAATAGTTATTTTGTTTTATTTTTGCTTTTAGCAATTTTTTTAATAATTGAAGGAACAACTTTACTTATCATTTTAAAAAAACGATTTTGTTCTTTAACTTCTTTTAATTCATTTAATTTTTGTTGTGATTGTTCACGAATTGCTTTAATTTTATTTTTTTTCCAATTATTGAGCTTAACTGCTTGACTTGGTGCACCAAAATTTTTATTTTCAATAAAAATATCAGGATTTATTAAGCTTAATTTTTCTTTTGGTTTTACTTTAATTGTTTCAAGTTCTGGAATTTTTATAGTTTGGGTTTGTTGTATTTGCTGTATTTGTTGGGTTGGTTGATTATTTGAAATTTGACTTATTTTATTACAAATATATGTAATTACTTGATTTTGTTCATCAAATGTTAATTTTAATAATTTTACAAAACTAAGTTTCCCATGAGTTTTTTCTATATTTTCTTTTATATCTAAATTTAATATAATAGAATAAAATAATAAAGCAACTGATGCTAAAACTCTTGAACATATAAATTCATAAATATCATATTCTGTTTCAATTGTATATGGTTTTGGTTTGGAATATTTAGTTCCTATTGTGTAAACTGTTTGCCCAATAGTTGGAGTTACATTTCCTAAAATTATTTGATAAAGTAAAAACATTCCACAAATACCAAAAACACTAAAAACTAATGCAAAAAGTAATAATTCTTGTAGATGCTTACGTTCAGAATTAGTTACTTGTCCTGAACCACCAGTTAATTCTTCTATTATCACATGTGAATTAACTGGTTCTATTTGTTGGACTATATTTATACCTTGTAAACTCATTATAATAGCATCGGAATTAGTTTCTAAATTTTCTAAATTAATAGATTCACAAATAAAATCAACACAATCATTATATTCGCGTGTTATTTCTGGTCCATAAAGTTTATTCAATATAATTTCAACTTCATCTGCAAAATTAAATTGTATGGAATTACAACCTTCCGTTAACCAAATAGATAAATTAAATATCTTTTCACTTGCAGATTCTAAATCAAACTGGGATTTTGATAAAATCATATTTGATTGTAATTTTTGAATAAACCCAGTTGTTTTATTAAACATTGTTAAAAAATCACCTTGATTTTTGCTCATATTATTATATATTCTTATAATATTATTTTTTAATTTATAAAAATATATTTTTGGAAAAATAACTAATTTTTATCTTTATGTACCATCCATGGCATTAAATCAACTACATTATTTTCATTTGGTATTGCACAACACTGAACAAAATGTGTATTATTAGCATTATGGCAAGGACAATCACATTTTACTATATTTCCTTCATTGTTTTTCATTACAACTATAAAACCTGCATCACCAAACTTGTATGGTTTATATGGAATATTATATTTATTTAAATCAATAAGTACTGTCATATAATTAAACATATAATTTAATTTACTTGAATAAATTAATTAATTTTTATTATTGAATGTTAAAAAAATTATAGTAATATTTTTTATGGTTCTACTTCGAATAAAGGCTGAAAAATACCAACTGCTTTGTCTAAAACATTTGTAAATAAGTTTAATGATTGATTTTCCGGTAAAATAAATCTATCTCGATTGACAACTTCTCTATATTTTTCTAATAAAATTAAAACAGTAGATTCAACAATCTTTGTAATTTGTACTGTATGACAACATACATAATAAACAACTTCATGTTCAATTGATTTGTTGTAAGTTGATAACCTATTTTTCATATTTTGAGCTCTTCCAATTATATATGTTCTTAATGTTTGATGTAATGATGATGTAATAATATACACTATATTATCTGGAATTTTACTTACATCAATTGATTGATAAACCACAATATTTTGATTAATTGTTAAAATAGGTTTAGTTAGTTGTTCAATCCATTTTGTAAATTTAAGCCCGTTCATAGGACTAAACCATTTTATAAATTCATTTGCAAGTGTAGGATGTAATTCTGTTTTACATGAATCTGTTAAAATTAACTGTTCAATTGGAATTTTTAATTTTTCAGTCATTGTAAAAATAATTTTATTTGTTTCATCACGTAAAATCCACTCACTAAATGTTTTATTTGCTACATTTATAATTGGTGTTATGTTTATATAATTATTTATTTTGTTTGACTGAATTAAAATATTATTGATTTTAAAAATATTAATTTTTTCTTGTTGATTATTATTTTAATTTATTTTTTTTATAATAGTATTTTGTATTGTATTTATAGTATTTTGTTCAGTGTTTGTAGTATTTTGTAATAATTTAACTGTTTGTTCTATTTGTTCAACTTTTTGGTTAAGATTATTTGATTGATTTTTTTTTAAACAAATTTTTTCATGTCTCCATCTTGAAACTCTATTTGCTAATATTTTTTGACAAGTACAACATGTGTGTAAATTTTTATTTTTAATATATTCTTCATTATTATTATTATTATTATTATTATTATGATGCTTTTTGTTATGTCTCCATAAACCAGAAGCATCTTTATATACTAAATTACACATGTCGCAACAATATTTACGTGTTATATTATTATCCATTTAAAATTAATATAATTTTTTTTTAAGTGTATAATTGATAAATAAATTAATTTTAAAGAGTTTTTGTTAAATGGAAAGTCAAGTGTGTGTGGGATGTTTGGAACCAGTTAATAATACCAATAGTACTGATAATTTATTTAATGAAAACTATTATCACGAGGACTGTTAAAACAAACTCAACAAACTTAATAAACTTAAAAAGCTCAAATAACCAAACTTATTAAAATAAACAATTGGAATTAAAACTTGAAAAACCACTACTAATATACAATTATAAACGTAATGCTCTCACAGCCTATATTAAAGAACAAATAGCAGAAATTGTTTGTTCCGAAAATCCGGGAAGTTAAAATAAACACCTGGAATTTCTAACAGAAGAACTAAAAAACTTCAAAATAATTCAACAAATTAAAATGGCAATTCGACAGAACCTATTAAATATATAAAAACACCTTTTGTTGTTGAGCCAATTAAACCAACCCAACCTATTATAGATTTTTGTAATAAGTAAAAATGAAAATTTAGTATGATTGGATTGTAATACTAAACCAGTTAAATGCCCTGAGTACTCACATGCAGATTACTAAAATCAGATTTAAAAGTTTGTTTTCTTTATTAAATAATTATGATTAAATTTGCTGATTATTTTAATTTTGCAAATATTAAAGGTTATAATGAAATTAGTACAAACTTAGCATCCGGGCATAATTTTTTAGCAACTTGTCCAGTTAATAAAAATTCAAGTCAAATAGAAAGACACGGTGATTTATTTTATGGAATTAAAAACAACGAACCAGAAAAAATTACAGTAAAAGTATCTCTAAATGACCATGTTTTAGAAAGCTTAGACATTTCCAGTGGACAAATAGGTTTTTTGTCTCATCCTTTGCTTATGATAAAATTATATAGGAACAACAAGCTTACTTATCAAATTACAAATAATTCAGCCAAATTATCTGATTCAAGTACATCAACCAATCCCGGTTATTGGTTATCCAATTGGATCGGCCAATGGTTTGGTTTGCAGGATAATCATTTACCAAATCAAACAAATTACAATGTGGAATTTATTTATGGATATTTAACAGAACAAATTAGAAAAGATATAATGGGAAAAAAATTATTTTGTTTAAATGATGTTGATGCATGGAACCAAATTAGTTTATATGGGCATACAGGTCATATTGAATCATGGTTATATATAATTTGTTATATTTATCCGGAACAAATTAACAGGGAATTTTGTGAAAAATATTTAGCTGGTCAATATAAAAACGAAGAAGTAATTTCACAATTTATAAATTTAAATCCTGATTGGGTTGAATTTTTTTAAAAAACCTTTCTATCCAAGTAAAAAAATTTGATTATTTGTTTACTTGCATATTACATTATTATTTAATGGAAGAAAAAACAACTAAATTATTTGTTTGTATGGGGTGTTTGGAACCAATTTTAAATGGTAATTATGCAGAGTCAAAACCTGGTTGTTATTATCATCGAGAATGCGTTAAACCAGAAAAAAAACCATATCGGGATTATATTTGCAATCGTGACAAATTACAAGCCTATGTTAAACCATTACCAAATTGTGATTCTTTAATGTATAAAACTATGGAAGAGCGCTTTGGTCCGCCTGATTTTAAAGCTAAAAAGTTAGACATTAAAATTAAACCATTTAAACAATCACATTCAAACATGTTAAGAATTGAAATACTAAATACCAATTGTAATATAACTAATTTACAATTGCGCATTAACAACCCATCAAATATGAAATTATCAGCTCTGTTTTCTGGAATTGAAACTGAGTCAGGTGGATGTCCAACTCAACAAATAATTGGTGACATTGAATCACATTTTGCAGTTTTGTCTAATTTCCTTGACTGTGCTGTTGACTACGAACCAGGATTTATAAATGTAAAATTAGGATTATTTCACAATAAAATGGCTTATTTCTTAAGTCCAAATTGGGAACATATTATAAATTTAAGATTAACTAAACCTTACGAATTTTATAATAATTTTAATTGGGATGTTAGAGCTGATATTTATATTAACCACAATAATGGACAAAAACAACTTGACAAACAAGCAAATGGACCAAATACTGATTTAGCTCTTTATAAATTTATAAATCCTCAATTATTTTCATCACCTATTATATCAAATACAATTAATGCTAACCATAGAATTAATTGTTTGTATTTGTCAGAATTACCGGGGCCAGTGAGCTTAATAAATCGAGTTAAATTAGAAATAGATGGAATTCCAGTATTGGATATCACACCAGAAGAATTAATTCAAGCTAACAAAGCAAATGGAATTGACTATTCAGGAATTTTAATTGTTTTTAATCCACAAATATTATCAGCAATTGATAATTTAGTACGTACTTCATACATAAACAAATTTAATGTTTATCTTGATTGGGCTGATCCGGAAATTAAATCTGATGGGGTTATTGGAAATGTTTTATCCAATAATATTTTACAAATTTTAAAATCTGGTTATTGTGAAACATACTATCACTCTGAATTTCCTCATTTTAAATAGTTCTTTTAAATGTAGTAAAAATTGATAAACAAATTACTTAACACGGTTACTGTAAAAATTTCTAATGGAAATAAAAAAAGCCAATACATGTGTTTGTATGGGGTGTTTGGAACCAATTATTAATGGATTTTTTGCAGAACCACAACCCGGTTATTATTATCATCGGGAATGCGTTAAACCAGAAAAAAAACCTTATCGGGATTATATTGCCAATCGCGACAAGTTGCAGGCTTATATTAAACCAGAACCAAATTGTGATTCTAATATTTTTAAAACGGTTGAAGAGCGATTTGGTCCTCCAGATTTAAAATTCCATAAACTAGACATCAAAGTAAAACCAAAACCCAAAACAACTAATATGTTAGAAATTCGAGTACTAAATACAAAGTGCCTAATAACTAATTTACAATTACGCATTACCAATCCATCTAATTTAAAATTATCCGAGTTATTGGAAGGTATTGAAACTCAAGCAGGTGGGATGCCTACTCAACAAGTTATTGGAGACATTGAAGCTCATTTTAATGTCCTATCTAATTTTTTGGATTGTGCTGTTACATATGAACCTGGATATATTAATATAAAATTTGGTTTGTATCACAACAAAATTTTGTATCATTTAATTAGTAGTTGGGAGTTTAAAATAAACTTAAAACTTGCAAAACCGGTTGAATTTTATTATGGTTTTGGTTGGGCAGTTTTTGCGGATATTTATACCAATGATAATAATCAAATTGATATGACTGTTGAATATGAAGAGGATAATGACCCAAATATTTCTCGATATAAATTTTTAAATCCTCAATTATTTTCATTACCTATTGTATCCAATACAATTAATGCTAATCATAGAATTGATTGTTTGTATTTGACAAAATTACCCGGACCAGTGAGCTTGATAAATCGAGTCAAGTTAGAAATGGATGGAATTCCAGTATTAGATATTACACCAAGTGAATTAATTCAAGCTAACAAAGCTAATGGAATTGATTATCCAGGAATTTTAATTGTTTTTAATTCACAAGTATTATCCACAATTGATAACCTTATTAGATTATCAAATGTGAAGAAATTTAAAATTTATCTTAACTGGGCTGACCCGGAAATTAAATCTGATGGTATCGTTGCAAATGTTTTAGCAACTAATATTTTTCACATCAGAAAATCGTCATTTTCTGACTCGGTTTATATGCCTGAATTTCCGCTTTTTAAATAAACAATTAAATTTTTTTACAATTTATATAAAAAATTGATTTGGTACATATATTGATCGCAATTTATTAGGATGTACAAATGAATACAAATAAAAAAGTTTGTGTGGGGTGTTTGGAACTAATAGATCCGGATAATTTAGTTTCTATGGAAAAATCCATCTATTGGCATTCATCATGTTTGGACAGTTTTCAGCAAACACCAAAAGCCCCTCAAAAATACCTCCAAATGCAACCTGAACAATGGTATTCATGGAACCCAAATAATTCATCAACCCCATCTTACCCAGTTAATATTTTTGATATTGTTTCTAATGGAAAATCCAATACTAATGCTAAAGACAAGCATCTAGGCAAATATTATATTTATGATGAATTAAAAGCACTTATAACTAAAGAATATTTATTTGAGAATAACCAAGTTTTACAAGAGGAAACTTTAGAAGAAAAAGAAAAAGCTTGGAAAGAGGTTTTTACATATTTAGAAGAAACTGATGAGAAACAACTTGGCGAAGAATCTTGGGAAAATATGAAAAAATCTCAAGAAAAAAAACCTGTTGAATTAAAAAATGATATAGAAGCAATTGAAGAATTTTCAAAGCTTCAAAAAGAATTGGCAGAACCTGAAATGATGCCTAAAAAAAAGAAACTAACAAAAAAATCTTAGTAATAGCAAAATACAAAGCAAGCAACTTTTTTATCTTAAAGGCTTAAGTGGTTGATTTACTAATATGACAAAATCACATTTTTTTTAAATTAGTTCATATGCCAATTTTCCACATTTTACACCTTTGCACATTTAAAACGCCTAGGTATAAAAATTTGGTTATAACCCATCGTGAAATGGGTATGAAGTTTTATAGGTTATAAATAGAATTATTTTGCATATAGCTTAACCGATGGACATCGTAATAATTCAAACCTAAACGAACAAATCTTTATAGACTTCTTACTATTCATTGTTAATATACTATATTAACATCTTTTTAAATAGCTTTATTTAGTATAAAATCGGCGTTTTAAATGTGCAAAGGTGTAATAAACAGTTAAATTTATTTTTCTAACTCAAAGTAATAATGGCAAAATTAAAATGCCCTTATGATGATAATGCAAAAGATTATGTTATACCAACAAAAACCTGGTTACGAGCTATTGAGCAATTAAATCCAAATGATATTTCAGTTAAAGGGCAAATTATAACAGCAGAATTAATTAACAAAGAAAAAGTCCTTGTTAAAGTCACTTCAGGTAAGTCCGCAAAACTCAGAGATATAAATGGTGCGTCTCACATGTCATGTGAGCCACAGCGCTTTGCTGAAAAATTAAAGGATTACCAAATTTAGTATTTACATATTGTGTAATTTTTTGCAATGATTATTTACCAGTAATGTTAAAAAATAAATATTTTTGTGGTTTAACTGAGTCCAAATATAAAGTAACTTTAGAAGTTATGAAAATGTATAATGGTGGTTCAATAAATAATTTATCATCAATTACTTTATCTACTTTTAAGAGTTGTTTAGAACAATTGGTTTTGTGTCAAATTAATTTGCTTGCAAAAACTGGAATAACTCATTGTGATGTCCATCCTGGTAACTTGCTAATAAACAAATTAGGTAAAGAAAAAGAATTAGTTTATGGGTATTTAACTGAACCGGTTAAAATAAAAACAAAATACGAATTTATATTAAGTGATTACGATAAATGTGTTGACTTTTCTCCTCAAGCAATTGGAAGCTTCTATGTTTCAGAACCCGATGGTACTACTCTACAATTTGATTTAACAGAAACAATTACAGATTTAGTTGAATCAACACTATATAAAAATATATGTAGAACTTGTAGTGTTCTAATTGAAAAACTTGAACCAGAATTTAAACAAACAGTTAAGAGTGCGTATGGGAAATTTCATGGACAAATTGATGCCATAATAAATAAAAAAGAAAAAGAGTATTTAACAACTTATATTTATGCTATGAATAAAAATTCAAACAATAAAATTGATCAATTTATCCAATGGAAAAAATCAGTTATTAAACTAAATTTAAAATATTGGAAATTATTAAACAAGATTATAAATAGTTAATACACTAAATTAACCAGATGTTAAATCATCATTTCTTAATATTTTTTATAAAAGGGGTAGAAATCAGGTGTACCCCCTTATTAGTTTCACATATAAAGAGATATAAAATTACATATTATAATATGCCCAGTTTACACCATAACTTTTGAAAATTATATCAAGTGGCAAATCTACATACCAGTATCTAAGTCAAAAATATGTATTGGAAAAAATAAAGGAAATTTTGCAAGAAAAAACCTTAAAAGAAAAGGATTTAATTTTGCAGGAAACTTTACAAAATAAAGAAATAAACTATAATTCACCATAAAACGAATTAATTAACGAATTTACTGATGATCCCGAAAAATTGTGGTAATTAACTCAAGTTTTTTGAGCTTTTAAATTTCAAGTAAAAAATTTAATTGAAAATATTTTACTGGATTTTTTTAGCCCAAAATTTCGCGTGTACATATGGTAACCGTAACCTGTAAACTATATATTTTAAATAAGCATATTAATATAATTTCAAACATATTGTATAATGGTTTCTTATAATAATATTTATTATTATAATTTATTATATTATTTATATATGATTTTACAACTATAAATATTTATTTGTAAATTATATATAGTAACCTTTTTATATTTTAAAAGTAATTATTTTATAACCAATAAAAAACATTTAAAAAACTATTGTATTATTTATTATAATGTATAATTGTGAAATTTGTAATATACAATATAAGTCTCGTATGGGATTATATAAACATAAAATAAAATATCACTTTGCTATTCAAGAACCAAAAGAAAAACACCATATTTGTAATTATTGCGGAAAAGAATTTAATCATAAACAAAATAAATGGAGACATGAACAAACATGTAAAAAAAAAGATCCAAGTATAGATATAAAAAAAATGAAAAATGAAATTACACAATTAAAACAAGAACTCCGTGAACTCAAAGCTAAACCTACAACAAATATATCACAAACAATTAATAATATTACAGGTAATACTATTAATACTATATCAAATAACGGAACAATTAATAATAATTTAACAATGGTTTATCCATTAGGAAAAGAACCATTAAATCTAATACCGGAAGCAGAAGTTATAAAAACTTTAGAAACACATGGTATAAATGCAATTACTGTTCTTTGTAAAAAGAAACATTTTAATCCAGAATTACCACAATTACATAATTTTTGTGTAACATCTAAAAATGATCCTTATGCAAGTGTTGTTGATCCAGAAACTAATAGAATAAAAGCTGTAAATAAAAAAGAAGTTTTTGATAAAGTTTATTATGGAGTTGTTATGAACATAGACTCAATCCAAACACCAAAGCCAGAAGTTAATGAAGCAAAAAATAAAATTAAAGCAATTTCATTATCCAAAAATATGTTAAAACAAGTACATTTGGCATTTAATCAAGAGGCATACCATAATAAGGATATGGTTCAAAAAACATGGAGTAATGCAACATTTACTGAAGAAACAAAAAAACAAACTGTTATAAAAGTGCCAAAAACTCGTCAACAATTAATTGATGAATTTGATAAATTGCTTGAAGATGTTAAAAATGGTTTTGATATTGATGTGTAAGTAAACATTATTTTAAAGGTTACGTGTACATTAATAAAATAGTTACTAATTGTTTATAAAAAATATTATTTATTATATGATTATACATTTAATAAATAACTTTTAAATAATATTTTAATTTATATGCTTATAATACACATACTAAAATAAAATTAAAATATTATTTGAGGCATTACTAATTTTTATTGTTTACAGATTACGGTTACTATATGTACACGCGAAATTTTCGGCTAAAAATCAAGTAAAATTATGTTATAATTTTTTACTAAACTTCAATTTCAACTGGTGTTTTTAACTTAGTTTTAACTACTGGGTTAGTTTTAGTTTCAATATTTTTTTGTTGTAAATTATCACAAATAAAAAATCCTACACACTCATCTACTATACTTGTAAATAAACTAATGGGTTGATTAGCTGGTAAACAAAAACGATCCCGATTAGCATATATATATTTTAATTATACATAGTACATGCAATTTTTTTATTCAAATATTATATAAATTACAAACAAATACTTTGTAAATAAATGAATAAGCTTCAAACTAAATTTATATTTGCTTTTAATTTAATTTTTTAATGTTATCACTAAATAATATATTAACAATTTCACAAACAAATTCATATTTGACCATTATTGTGTCTGTGGAATTAGGAGCAGAATATGATTCCATTTGTTTATATATTGGAATAATTTTTTTAAATTTTTCATTTAATTGTTTTGTTTCATATATATTAAACAGGTCAGTTGTATTAACCAAATACATATACCGGACTAAACAACTTGGTTTAATTGTAGCAGAGTAAGGGGTTAGTGCCATATAATCATTAATAGTATCAAATAAATTGATATATCCAACATCATTATCGCCTGCTTTAATTGCATCATACAATGCCCGATGATGTTGATGAAATTGTTTAAACTTAACCCAATCAGATAATGAGTATTGAGTTGTATGATAATCAGCTTGTTTTGTAACCAAAGACCCAGCTAAAATACTTGTTCTAATTCCATCAAATTTGTCTGCAAACACATCCAACAAATATGCACTAACAACTTCACCCATTGTTTCAACTTTGTCAATATAATTATTAAGTTGGGATAACTTTTTGCTTCTGGCTTGTGATTTAACAATTATACTATCTAATGTGCTTGAGTTAGCAAAATTAACTTGATTTATATTTATCGGTTCATAATTTTCTAAACTCCAATCTACTTTTTCAGTTGTAAAATTTAACTCATTAATAATTTCGTTATTAAGTTTACTTGTTATGCGTTCTACAGCATTAGGAAAACTAACTGTTATGTCTTTAGCATATGTAAATAATAATTTTTCTTCTTTGTTATTAATAAAACTTTTAATTAAATTACATTGTGAATCCACATACTCGTCTAATTTTATTTTAACTGTGTTATGAATTTCCTTAAATAATAGGGATTTAGCTTCAAATATGGCTTTAATTTTATTTAACCATTCGATTTTAGTTTGTTCCAAGTATAAAGTATTATTAATGTGTTTTAACATACTTGCAAGTATTGGTGTTAACACATTAGCGGACCAAGTTAGAAATGTTTGTGATGGGTTAAAAGTAACATTATATATTCTTTTTTTTATTGTATCATTAAAAATTCTTTCAATACCATTATTTGATAATTCAATAGATTTAGTTTGAGCTTGATTAATAACTATGTTAAATTTATCAGCAATTCTTTCTCTATTTTCCTTTCTTACTGATGGTGTTGTTAAGTTAAATAAGTTATCAAATTCCTTTAAAATTTGGTCCTTATAATTTATAATTGGAACAATATTTTTATCCCAATTAGTTTGAGTTCCATTAACAGAAATTTCTTTAAATTTGTTATTGTCAATTACATCATCTTCCCATTTTCTAATGGCAATATATGCTTGTGATGATGTCAAATCAAAAATTCTAAAGTCAATATTTTGATTTGAATTAATTTGTTCAGTTACTGTGCTGGCTCTTTGAACAAATTCTTCAAATCCATATGACGGTAAATTACCTATTTGATCATTTAATTGGTCGCATAAGCTTTTAAAACCATTTGATTCATTTGCCATAAAACCAGTAAAGTTATCTGCTTTTAATAGTGCCTTTTCTTTTTTGTCAATAGTGTAAGTTGGTATACATGCAATTTTATCAAATAATCTAGTTAGTGATTTTCTCACATTAAGATATTGGTCTGCCAAGTCTGAATTTAACATGTCGGACAAGTTTTCATTTGGGTCGTAATCGTCAAGCTCATCATCTATGTCAATAGACCTAAAAATCAAATTGGGTTTAACGTGATCATCGTGCATGTAGGTTAACAAACTGGTTAGAGATTGAAAAGATGCAAGTACTGAATTAGTTAAAATACCCTTTTCGTTATAAACAATTAAATTACTTAACATAAAAACAAATAACATTAGTTTACAATCATTTTTTGAATCTTTAAAATCTAAACCTTGAACATCAAGCAACACAATATTAAATTCTTCGGTTTCAATCGGTAATATATCAATTCCATTAGTACAATGGGATTTGATAGAACTTGAGGTGTTAAAATGTTTTCCATTGGTTCCAGCCAAATTAGAAACAAAACAGTTCATCAGAGTAGATTTTCCAATTCTTGCCTTTCCTAAGAATGATATTACAACAAGTTTTTTGTTTGGGTTCAAATCAAATTTTTCCTTAACTAAATTAATTTGTTCATTAAATTCAACAAATTTTTCAACCTGGCCAATTTTAATGTCAAATTTTGATGAAAAATACGATGTGATGTTTTTAAGCATATTAGATTAGGAAATGTTTGGACAATAGGTCATATCAAATTCAATTATTTTTATATTAATGTAATAAAAAAATTGATTAAATAATTGTGTTGACTTACATGAAGTATATTTAATGACCCTTGTATATAGCTGGAAAAATTATCAAATTAACTTGTCACAATTAGCCGATTCTGTGGTGGTTCAGTTGTTAGAATTAGATATGTGTAAATTATATTCGTGTACTTTTGTTGATACCATGATTATTAATTATTGCCCTAACCAAAACATCTTTTACACCGTGTTAAAAACATCCTTTGAGTCCTGGGAAAAAGCCGATATGGAAAAAGCAACAGTGGATATAATTTTAAATAATGCCAAAGCAATAGTTAAAATCACCCATAAATTTTATGTGAATTTTACTTTTGACCTAGTATTGAATTGTAACGTTGACAATAATTTGGACGCAAAAGATTTACTGATTAAAAAATTAGAAAAAAAAATTGGAGAATTAGAAAAGAGTTTTAATAAAAATATTCAAGAACTAACCGTGTTTAAGAATTTTGTTGACGAACATATGGAACTAAATATTGTTGATAAATATGTACTTCACAATCATGGTGTTGCACAATCACCAACTTTAATGCGTGTTAACACGCCTGAATTGGTTTTATCGATTGGTTATAAAAGTCAATCATGTTACACAGCTGTTCCATTTGTAATTACAAATTTAGACTCACAAGTATCATGTCAAATTAATAACCAAACTAAGTTTAATAAAAATTTTAAACTTATTTATTGCAAAAAACTGACAATTAATTTTTACCATGGACATGATTTTGAATTTGAAAATATTCCCCAATCAATTGAAACTTTATGTATTAAGGAAGCAAATTCTCAAAATTTTATTAATAGTTTGAGTAAATTAAACTTGCCAAACTTACATACAATATGTTTAGATAGTTGTGGAAATGTAAATATTTATGCGAGTATTGCTCATCTTAAGGTAAAACGAGTGCAATTAATAAATATGGGTAGTTTTACTGAAACCGGTATTTTAAAATCCAATGGTATTGAAGTAATTTAACAGAAATATTTTACTGGATTTTTAGCCGAAAATTTCGCGTGTACAATTTATAATGTGTACGTAAACTATATGATAAAAATGTATTTTACAGTTTACATATTATTTTTTTATAATTTTAATATGTAAAAATATATGGTAATAATGTTTACTGTATTTTAGCGTGTAAACTATTTTTATTATTAAAATAATTAAACATCAATTTCAAAGCTGTTTTTAACATCTGTTAATAGTTTATCAAATTCTTTTATTAATTCATCACGAGTTTTTGGTTTAGATAAAATATTATTTTGATTTTTATTTAAATAATTAACTTCAAATGTGGCATTTTCCCATGTTTTTTGTATCATATCTTTATTATGATATGCTTCTTCATTAATTGCTGTTCTAACATGTTTAATCATTGGTTTTGACATTGAAATTGCTCTTATTTTATCTTTTGTTTCTTCTATTTCTGGTTTTTGTGTTTTAACTGAATCAATATTCATAACAACACCATAATATGCTTTATCAAATACTTCTTTTTTATTAACTGATTTTGTTCTTTTAGTTTCTGGATCAATAATAATTGCATATGGATCATTTTTTGCAGTCACACAAAAATTATGTAAATGTGGTAAGTCTGGATTAAAATGTTTCTTTTTACAAAGAACAGTAATTGCATTTATACCACATTCCTCTAAAGTTTTTATAATTTCAGATTCTGGTATACAATTTAATGGTTCTTTACCAAATGGAATTACAACAGTAATATTATTTATTGTATTACTTGTATTATTATTCGTTGTGTTATTTGTTGTATTATTTGTAATGTTTGTAACAGGTTTACTTTCAAGTGTTTCAATTTTCTTTTTTAACATTTCAATTTCTGATTTCATTAAATTAAATTCATCAGTTTTTTCTTTTGTTTGAATACATAAATCTTTAAATTTACATTTTTGTTCATGAGTCCATTTATTTGTATAATGTTTAAATTCTTTTTTACAATAAACACATATTAAATTTGGTCCTTTATTAATTTTTTCGGGGTGATATTTTTTATTATGTTTATAAAAACCCATTCGAGATTTATATTCAACATTACAACTTTCGCATTTATACATTATTATTTATTATTATTATATTTTTAAGTAGATTTTTATTTTATTATATAGTTTACAAAATATAATTATTTAAATATTTAGTTTACAAATTATAATTAGTGTAAATTAATATATTTAATATATGAAATCATCTAATAATTAATATTAATTTAAAATAAATAAATTTATATAATGCTACCATCAGTTTATATATTTTTGTAATAAATTGTACACGCGATTTTTTTTGCTGGAAATTAAGTTGAATATTAATTTAAAAACTTTAATTTGATCACATGTAATTAATTAAGTAAAAATATTTTCATTTCAAATTTCAAACTAATGAAAACTAAAATTTACTTAGTGATTAAATAAATCAGTCCAGCCAAATTAATAATACCCAACCCGATAGCAAAATTAGCTGAACTTTTAGCTTCGTCAATATCCGGTTTAATTTTTTTACAAGCAACATTAGCAAGAATATCAATTGGAGTCATTTTATCAACCTGAGCAATTTTATCATCAACAATTTTGGAAATTTCAGTTCCGGCTTTACCAATATGAAATTTGGTTTTTTCATCAAGCATTTTGTTGTAGTAATCAGCTGACATATTTCTAAATGTAATTAGCTCAGGGTCGTACTTCACATAGTATTTTAAGGTAGAAAAAATATCCTTTTTATACACATCCATTTGATTATCAAATGTATTAAGTGCAACCTTTTCAATATATCTTTTAGTTATAAAATCATTACAGGAACACATTAAACCTATTGTTAAATCCCATTAAATTATCACAAAGTCAATTTTTTTACATGTTTTCTGCCATTAAGCTATTTATAAGGTTTAAATCTTGGCTTAACATCGAGTCTAGATTTTCCGCTCTTTTGGTATATTCTGATGAATTATAATTACATACACCAGGTCCTAAGATCCAATTAGATAAGTTGAAGTTGCCATCAAGAAATATTTTTAGTAATAATCTATTATTATCAGATAGTAAAAGTATATCAAACTATAATAAATAATAAAAAAATGAAATTTATTTAAAGACATATTAACTAATAATATTAGTTTAGCGGTTCTCAAAAATAAAAACCGGAGTTTCTTTTTTCAATAAATATAAACTCGACTTTCAATTTTTTTATATTGAAAGTCAATTACTAGAAGCATAATTGGCGAGTTTGTAAAAGAATAGCCAATAAGAGCGCTAGTAGCCTTAAGCCCACTGTGGGTTTATGGTAACCGGAAGGTTACATATGAGGAGTGTTGTTATTAAGGTTTGATACACTTTCTCTAACTAGAACTTGGAGCACAATGTAATACTGGTTTTAAATTTAGAAATTTATATCCTTCTTCGCCTACAACCATATATCCATATTCTTGTTGTAATTCTTTGATTTTTCCATTTGATAATATTTTAGTACCAGTGCCTTTTATTATAATAATAAAGTTTATAACTGAAACATCATCATAGTGCCATGATTTTGCACCGGGAGTACTTGAACGTGAAACCATATGGTTTAAATATTTTCGGTCAGATAGTAAAATGTTTTCTGATTCTAAATATTTAATTACTTGGTTTTTGGCTTTTTCCACATAATAATCAGTTATACCATCATTAATAATTTCGTTACATTCATTAATTGTAAATACATGATTCATTAGTAATTTGATATAATAGTATAAGCAAGTTTTTTTCAATTTTTTACAGCGGGGACTATTTTAAATGACACGATTTATGACAAAAAATAATCTTAACAATCCCACTTATAAAAATTTGGGTATATCAGCTAATGTTAATTTAGCCCCTATAAAAATATTTATAAGCCGTCGTAAAACGGGAATGAATTTATTATGCCTCTTCATTTTCTCTTGTAAAATGTAGAGGTCTTTTTCCTGATTTTTTTAGTTCTTCTATAATTGATATCATATTTTGAACTGCATTTTTATCTCTGTTATGATAAATTTTACATACTAGTTTATGTTCTTGCTCTCCATTTGGATTAACGACTTCATGTCGCAGAAGACCATTTACTAATATGTTTTTATTCTTCATAATATCTTTAGGTTTGTTTGACTTTCTAATTAAAAATTTATCTAATTCCTTATGACAACAATTACATAATTTTGATGTGCAATATTCATTTATTAAGTATGTATCATATCCTGCATTTTTGAAAATTCTTCGTATTCTTTTACATATAATTGGTTCAACACCTTTCATATTATAACTTCCTGTATCATGATCACCAATAACAAAAACAGTACTTTCTGGTTTACCATATTTATTAGAAAAATTAGTAATTAATTTTGCTTCTGATTTTTGTGTATTAGTATATGTATTTAATTTGAATTTTCTAAAAAATGTTTGTTGATAATGATTAAATAATTGATGGTTTACTTTATTTTTTTCAATTATATATTTTTTAAATTCATCATAATTAATAGTTTTACTATTAAATGAACTTAAAGTAGATTCTATTTCTTTTATTGATTTATTATCAATCTTTGTTTCAGTATTAACCTTATGAATAATTTTTCTATATTTTTTTGTTCCTATTTCTAATCGTCTTTGATTTTGTGTATATCTAAATGTTTCTAATGTATTATCATCGTTTTTACTACCACAATAAATGATATCAGCTTTATTAGGATCCGCTACAACGAACTTTTTATTTATTGTATTAATGTTTTTAACATTTTCAATATAATCACAATTTAATGTTCCTTTACATTTCTTACCTTTTATTTTACTCATTGGCTTACCATTTTCAAGTAATACAAATAAAACACAAACTGAAATACCATCTGTTCTAATCATATAATTGAATTCATATTTATTCTTTTTGAATGTTCTTTTGTTCAATTTAAAAAAATGATTCCAAACCATTTTTTGATTATCATCTTTAGTGTAATTATAAACTGTAATATCATGAACTGTATTTACTTTTTTATTTTTACATTTTTCACTATTTTTAATTTTTGTTTCATTTTCAGTTTTTGGTTTCTTTTCCTCTTTTGTTTTTTGTGATTTATCTAAGAAATTAGAAACAATTCCAGCAGTATCTAATGTTATATGCTTACTAATGATATTTGTTCTCAATGGAATAACATTAAATAATCTAATTTGTTTAAGTTTTTTCTCATCGTCATTAGTTTTACTATTATGATTTTTTATGTTGTTATTAATTTTCTCTAATTCATTTGCAATATAAAACATAGATTTCAAATAATCTTGTGTATTAGATTTTAAGTCATACATAATATTATTTTCATCAAAATTAGTTTTATTACCATAAATTAATTTTCGTTGTTCTTTGATAAATTGATGATATTTCTGATTTGATAGTAAATTAGAAAAGGATGTTAAATCTTTTTTAACTAAATTAATTTCTTTTGTAAATTCTTTATGTTTTTCTTTTCTAATAGTTTTATCTTTATTTTCTTCAGCTATTTTATCCCGTTCTTGTTTAACATTTAATGAAAGATTAATAAATTTATATAAATGTTGTAAAAAATGTTCTTGAATATTAACATTTATATTGGTTTCCATATCAATAGCTTCATAAGCAAGAATATAAGACATTTTGTCATAGTATAAAATATCCTCTTTAATAGTTGTTTCTTTATAATGTTTATCATAGAATAATTGTAATGTTTTTTGTTGTTCCGGCATATTTTCTTCAGTATATCCTCCAGTATTACATTTTCTAATAGTAACTACTTTAAAAATATCGCAAATAAATTCTTTATCAATAGTTGGAAATGATTTATTATTTCTATATAAATCAAGCAGATAGAGTTTTAGAAATTGATAACTGTGAATGACTATTTTATTAGTTCTAACTACAATATCATTAATATTATTAAGTAGATTTTCATCACGAATAACATTTTTAATATTGTTTTTAGTAGTCTTCATATAGTCAAAATTTTCAAAATCATCTTTTTTCTTTTTGACTTTAGACTTCATATATATAATATACTATATATTTTATTTTTTAAATATTTTTTAAATTTATAAATATTTATTTTTTTAAATATTTTATATTTTTTATATATTTATAAATTTAAATTAATTTAAAAATATTTTTATATTATAATATAAAATGACTGAAGACAATAAATATAAATTTATTTGTGATAAATGTAATTATAAAACAAACTTGAAATCTTTAATTTTACAACACAATGAAACAGAATTACACAAAACAGGAGAACGCGGAAAGAAACCAATAAAAGAAAAAGAGATATTTAAATGTTCTGATTGTGAATTTTACTCTACTAATAAAAATAATTATTTAACACATAAATTAAATAATCATTCTACTAAAGAAGAACGTAAGAAACAATTTAAATATTATTGTGATAGTTGTGATTTTGGTGTATTTACAGAATCGTCTTTTGAAAAACATAAAAATAGTTTAAGACATACAAGATTAAATAAATAATTATAAATAATTTTTATTACTTATAATTATTATGGGTAAGCATAAATCAACAGATTATAAACTGTAAGCAGTTGAATATTATCTTGATAATGAAGATAATAGTTTAAGTGATGTATGTAAAATATATAATTGTTCTAAATATAGTTTAGTTAGATGGGTTAAACGATATTTGGAATATGGAACAGTTGAAAATAAACAACGTAAAGAAGGAGCTTATAAAGTTAGAAAGAAACACGTTAAATTTATAATAGATTTAATAAAAGTTAAACCATTTATAACATTAACTGATATATTAGGTTATTTTCATAAAAAATTTAATGATATAACCTTATCAAAAACACATTTAAGTAATATTATTAAATATGCTAATTTAACTTATAAGAAAGTTCAAATAACACATAGACCAGATAACACATAGACCAGATACTAGATATCATAAACCAATTAATTACGATGAAGAATATAAAAAGTTTTATTCCAAAATAAAGAAATATAATTTAGATGATATCATATCAATAGATGAGACAAGTGTTTCAGTAGGATTACATCCAGTACGCGGAAGGGAAGAAATAGGAAAACGATTAGATAAAATAACAAAAGATAATAAAGTATTTGTAAAATATACTCTTATTATGGCAATATCTACAAAAGGTGTTTTAGATTGGATATTATATGAAAAAGGAGGTTCTGATCATTGTAGATTAATTGAATTTATCAAAAGATTTATAGAAGGTAAGAAAAATAAATTAATATTAATGGATAATGCAAGTTGTCATAGAAATCAAGAAGTCAAAGATTTTATCCTAAAAAGCAAGAATGATTATGTGTATGTTCTCGGATATCACCACTATATGAATCCAATAGAGAAATTTTTTAATCAGTTAAAATATTATATGAAACGCGATGAACCTATGAGTTATGATTTAATTAAGAAATCAATTAGAAAATCTATTAAATACATAGAATTAAAAACTTATAAAAATTACTTCAAATCATTCTTAATTAAAACAAAAGAAGAAATAAAACAAATTAAGATGAAATATAGAAAAAATCCAAAAGTTTATAAGAAATAATTTTAAATCGTGTCATTTAAAATAGTCCCCGCTGTAAAAAAATTGATTTAATTTATTTATATGGGGTAAATTTATTCATACCAATGGTAAAACTCACCAAAGGACAAATTGAAAACAAATTAGCTACTTTAGTTTCAAATAATGATTTTGAACAATTAGCTTTATTTGTTGGGGAACAACCTGAAGCCAATTTAAATGCTTATATTGAAAAAAAATCTTGTGGGCTGTTAGCTTTAGCAATTAAAAACAAATGCAAAGAATGTTTTGATTGGATATTATCACATTCCTCTTTTACAGCAATTGCTAAAAAACCAACTATTTCCAATGATTTTTACGAACCAAATTATTATATTGACCTTAAATTATTGAAAATTGATGGTGATGATAAAATATTTGCAATTGCTGATTCCGATGAAGAATTAAAACAAGGACCAAACGATGAACATATTGAAGCAAATCAAATACCAGACCCAAATAATGAAGATGCAATTGATTTTTATTCATACGATGAACTAATTGGAGTAGATAAAGCTATTGAGTTATATGTCAAGGCACCAAATATACCAAATTCATATTATTTAAAAAAATTAATTGGGGCAAATGTATTTATTAGTCCTGATAGTCTTGTACAGTTGGAAAAATATCCAGAAATATATCATCAAGTTATGGGAAAAATCGAATTTAATCAAGCATATTTAATTGAACTTTTTAATATGCAAATTAGTTCAAAATCTTCATTTGTCTATGACACGATTGATAAATTGTCTCAATTGGTTAGCCCAAAGACATTATCATATTTGATTAAAAAAGTAATTTTAGCAAATTCAATTGGAACTATTGGATATTTATTAAAAATATTTGGGTCAAATGTTAAGTTATTTACTAAAGCCCGTTGCACAGATGTTTTAACATTTTCATTATGTGACACTAGTGGACATAGAGTAAGCATACTAGCAGAAACGATTGAAACAGTATTGACCCATGTGCTGACCGATCCTCTACTTGGCGATAATTTTGATGCACAAATGTTTATCATTAATTTTCTTGGACACCATGATTATTTGCAAATTAGTAACATGTGGAACAAATGGAACCAATTGGATTTGCCAGTTGGGTTAGGTCCTTATGTTATCAAAGCTTTAAAATATTATTATTTAAAACTCAAAAGTCATGAATACTCCAAAAAAAAAGATTGGATACATTTGATTTCAAATTTAAATTTAATATTAAAAGCCAAGTGGTGCAGAGTTAACCTATGGGATTTTGCTAACCATAAATCACTCCAATTATATTATAAAAGAATTTTTACTGAAGACATTAGACGAGTATTATTTGTCCATATTGCTTATATACTAATTGCAAATGGCCAAGAACCAACTGAATATGCCAAAAAGTCAATGGAACTACTTCAAATAGATTATCAAGACCTAGTAAAAGAAGCGCATGTGTGGATTGAAAAAAATCTTCCAAAGTTAACAGATGTAGAAAAAAATTCAACTAACCTAGTTAAACAACCAACCCAATCTAAAAAACAAAAAACTATTAAAGCGGAAATTAATGTTTAAATTTAGTTATTTTATATCAATAAATAAAAAAATTGATTTAATTAACTTATGCTAAATATTTAAATTGCTTCCAATGGTAAAACTCACCAAGGGACAAATTGAAACAAAATTGGCAACACTGGTAGCAAATAACGATCATGAACAATTGGCATTATTTGTTGGAGAACAGCCGGATGCTAATATTAATGGGGTTTTAAGTAAAAAACAAGTTGGGCTTTTAAGATTAGCAATAGAAAATAGATGTAAAGAATGTTTTGATTGGTTACTTGCCAATCCAAATTACACGGCGATTGGAAATAAACCAAATAATAAATTTATTTTTCTTAGTTCGAATTTTTATGTTTTACATCAAGAATATGAAAAATTAAATCCATTAGCCCAACCAAACACTGAACAAGAACCAAATGACTTAGACGAAGAAGATAATTTAGATAATGACGAAGTAGATGATATAAATAGTTATGAATACGATGAAATTGTAGGTACATCCAAGGCAATTGAAATGTATACCCGCGCGCCGACCCTTGCTAATGGATATTATTTAACAAGACTAATTGAGGCTCAAGTATATTTTTCTCCCGAAAATTTGTGCAAGTTAGAAAACTTTTCCCAAATGTACGGGTTAGCATGTGGTAGTATCATGTTTACTAATGATTATTTGTATGAGCTTTTAGAAAAACAAATTATATTAAATTTACCCAGGGCATCAGAAACTTTTAACAAATTAAAATCAAATCTAACACCAATCCAATTGTCATATTTTGTTAAACAAACATTAGCCAACAGTTGTAATTTCCAGTTTCTAAAATATTTATTAGATATTTATGGGTCAAAAATTAAATTATTGGAAAATAACAAACCAACTGATATTTTAACTTTCACATTATTAATACGATATCATAAAGAAGTTAAATTTGTTCCAACTTTTTATAAAATAATATTAGACCAGTACAAAAAAGAACCGGTTGGTGATTTTTTTGATGCTCATATGTTTGTATATAACTTTATTACTCATTATGATTATTCTATGTTAATTCAAACAGCAAATTTATGGAAACAGTTGGATTTAACTATGGATTTGGGTCCGCATATTAAGGCATACTTACAATGGGAATTTCACAAAGAGGAAATATATCATTTTCCCATATATACACAATATCATTTGTTCATGATGTTAAAATTTTCATGGTGTAAATCAAATCCATGGAATTTTACAGACAATGAAAAAGTTAAGTTATATTCAAAAACCCAAATTAAAAATGAAAATAAAAAAACAAAAGCCCATGAATATAAAGCCAAATATGAAAATCATGATAAGCTTAAAAACAAATATAAGTCAATTGCTTATGTGCTAATTGCCAATGGTTTTGAACCAACTGCTTATGCTAAAGAAGCAATGGAATTGTTAGACATTTCATATGAGGACTTAGTTGCAACAACACCCAAATATATTAAGGAAAATTTACCTGAAACCAATACATTGGACCAAATAATTAACCCAGCCAGCAAACCCAGCAAACCAAGCCCAGTAAAAAAACCCGAGTTAAACTAACCAACATAGAAATTAATGTTTAATTTACACATAAAAAATTGATTTAATTTATTCTTATTACAAATCCTCAATATCAATGGTAAAACTTACTAAATTTCAAATTGAAACTAAATTAGGATTATTAATAGCTAATAATGATTACGAACAATTGGAAAAATTTATTGCAGCCCAACCCGATGCTGATATTAATGGATACATAACTAGAAAGCGTGGGGGGCTTTTAAATGTAGCAATTCAAAGCAAAAGCAAAGAATGTTTTGACTTGATTATATCCCATCCTAATTTTACAGTAATTTCAACAAAACCCGAATATAAATTTGACTATTGGGATGATAGTTGTTATGATATTTATGATGAATATGATAATCCCGGGACCATTCTAATTGTAAACAACAAACCCAATAATGAACCCAACCAACAGGACCAAGGCCAAGTTAACCCAAATCTTGCCCCAAAAGTACCAAGAAATAGAGACGATGATTCAGATGATTCAGATGAAGATAATAACGAGCTAGCCATGACCCCAGAAAGATACGCAAACATTATTGGAACTGATGAAGCAATTCAAACATATACCCGAGCACCAAATTTCGCAAATGGGCATTATTTAAGACAACTGATTCAAGCAAAGGCATCATTTACTCCAGAAAACTTGACCACTCTAGAAAAATATCCAGAAATTTACAATCAAATTTGTGCTCATACAGAATTTACCCATGATTACTTGCTTGAAATTTTACGGTACCAAATATGTTCAAAATCCCCAATGGCACCCAATACTTTTGCTAAAGTAATGGACAACCTTACTCCAGAACACCTATCATGGTTTGCAAAATTGTCGGTTAAACGAAGCAATTTTAATTTTCTTAGCTATTTGTTTGAAACATATGGTTCGCAAATTCAACTATTAGAATATGGTAAACCAACTGATATTTTAACTTATGCATTAATTTTATTAGATAGAAAAGAAATGTTTAAAGTTATGGAAGCAATAATTAGCCAGTATATAAAAGACCCAATTGGTAATCAATTTGATGCTTATATGTTTGTACAACATTTTATTGAGTGTGAGTATTTTGTTGAAATGGCAAAAATACTACCTTTATGGTCTCAATTAAAATTCCCAGTTGACTTGGGTCCATATGTGCGCTCATTTGTTAAGTATACTTATCACACGTATTGGGACCAATACCATACTGATTTTGAATATAGTATTAGTAGATTTTCTAATTTATATTTGCTATTAAAATCCTCCTGGTGTAAAACAAACCCTTGGGATTTTACTGATAATACAATAATTAAAGAAGAAATTAATAAGAAATTAACTATTAGATATCGTCACGCAACAGCATCAAATGCTCATATGTTAAAGAAAACATTTGAAAATTTTGCTCATGTGTTTATTGCCAATGGTTTTGAACCAACCCCTAATGCTAAAGAAGCAATGGAAATTCTTGGTGTTAATTATGGGAAATTAGTAGCAAGTACACCCAAATGGATTAAAGATAATATTGGAGAACTTTATCAAATTAATACCACAAAACAAACCAAAGTAGCTAAAAAAACTCAAGATAAAAAAACTAAATTTGTTGAGAAACCTATAGTAATTGATCTCTAAATTATTTGTTTTATTAAAAAAAATTTGAATTTTTAAATGTTTAAAACACCAATTAATTTTAATTTGTAATGACAACCCATAGAAATGGAACTATAAAATTTACCAAAGGCAAATCACATCGTGCTATTGCCCATACCGGATCTGACAAGCGCTATTCTGAAGCCAATCAGATCAATAACATGAACCTATGCTGTAGATGGTGTGGAACTAACATACGCGCATCTCAATCAGGAAATCAACTGACCATTCGCTGTAATACTTACACGGAAATTGGAATACTTGATAATAACACAATAGGTACTGATATATTATGTGTTTTTAACGATAATCATAGCCAGTTTTAATTTTTTTAATTTATTAAAGTAGAATTTTGTATGTGAATTCCAATATACATGCTAATACAATTAGCAAAATGTTCAGGGCCATTTCTATCTGAAAATTGCCTAATATCTAAAATAGGCCATGTGCTAAAAGATAGTTTAAATGCCTTACCATCTAAATAATCAATATATAAAGATTCTGATAAAATTTGTTTAGCATCAGCCAAAGTAAGAACTCTATTAGTTAAATCGAAATTACCCATGCCAAATTTACTAGAACCAGCATATATAGCAACAACAACTTCTTCAGGAGTTAAATTGGATCCGTCGAATTTTTTAAATGCTAAACAATTTACTTTATTTTTGATTTCATTTGAAATACAATCTGATACTTTTTCAGCCCGTTCTACCCCATTAATTTTTGCATATTCAGTTAAGTCTAATTCTTCATCGGAAATCATGGTATAAATTTTTACCCCAGAAATTTCCCCAATGTAATCTTTATTTTTAACATTAAAGTCAATGGGTTTGGGTATAGTCGCAAACCAAGCATTTTGATCAGCAGGACCAAAATTTGCATAATTATATAACACTCGTGCAATTTCGTTTGGTTCCATTAGTTTTTTAACTTTTATCACACTATTAAATTTACTGGGTTGGCTGGGTCGGCTAATTGCTTTAGCTTTTGCATAATTAGTTGCAGCCAATGCACTTTCCGAATTCCCACAATATGAATTTAATTTTGAGTCATAAAAATGATACCATTCCCCAATCACATGATAATTATACAAGTTAATTTGGTCTTCATCGCATTCGTTCATTATTTGTAACATAGCACGAACAGCAAGACGTTTTTCTTCTTCTGTTTTTAATAATGGTAATTCCAAATAATTATCCATTGACCAGGTAATTTGTTTATTGGTTAGTTTGGAACCTGTATGATATAAACCATTAGTTTTATATTTCCAACCATCTAATTGGTATTGATCGTTATTAGTTGATAAAAATTTAAATTTGCAATAGTTTAGTAAACGGTCCACATCTAAAAAGTTCAGTTTGTAATTTTTATTAAACATAATAAAGTCACTAGGTACAATTGATTGTGACAATCCTGAATATATTCGAATAAATCCATTAGAAATCCAGTTAACTTGTTCAGAGTATCTAGAACGATAAACTAGATCAAATGATGGATTGGACATGGTTTTTTCACAATTGGTTTTATATTGGTCAATTTGTTCAGCTAAAAATGGTTTCCATTGGGATTCCCAATTGTTTTCGTATCTAAAATTATACCAGGAAGTTTTACCAAATTGAGTTTTTTCTTGAATTAAACTCAATCTATCAGTTAATTGTGTAACTTGTCGAAGACCATTTTCATCAAGTTTACCAAGTTTTTCAATTAAACTATTTAGTTGATTTGATTTAATTTGTTTTATCCAATTCATTAAATGGAAATTTATTATAAAATAATTATAATAAATATCAATTTTTTATAATATAAAAAAAATTCCAGTATTTACACTACAATAATGTTAGCAATATAATCTTTATTTATCATTTGTGTTATAATTGGTTTTTGTTTTTCGGTACAAATAATTTTTAAATCTGGTCCAATTCCATTTGCTATAAAATATTGTAAATTTGGACATTCAGTTAAATTAATTTGTTTAAGTTTTGGGCAATGGCTTAAAAAGTCACCATAAACAATTTCCAAACTATCTAATCCTTGCATATTTACTTCAACTAGTTCAGGACAATTTGAAAGAAAATTATGACTTATTTTTTTTAATTTAGATAAACCACTTAAATTTACTTTTTCTAACTTATCCATGTTAATCAATACATCTGAATCAATATTAATTAGTTCTTTCATTGGTGATAAATCAACTTGTTTTATATTTGAACAATAGGATAAAAAATATTTTTTAAGCATTTTAATTTGACCAAATGCGGAAAAATCAACAAAATTTATTTTTAAACAATCAACCAAAAATGAATAACCAATATCAGTTATGTTTGTTAATTTTTCTAAATTAATTGTTTGTAAGTTTTTACATCTTGCTAAAAATGAATCACCTATAATTTTAACATTAGATAATGGTGTTAAATCAATATTAGTTATATTTTGACCTAAAGTTAAAAAATTATCTCCAATAGTTTCTATTGGATATAGTGGCGACAAATCAACCGATGTTATAGTATTTACATTTTTTAAAGTAATATCTAAGCGAGTAAAGTTTTCTATTTGGCTAATAAAATTAAAATTATTAGATTTATAACTATATTGATCAGCTACTTTGGACTTGGTAAAAATTTCCATTGGTATTTTCCCAACATCAATTTTAATTCTTTTTCTAACATCTGGATTATATTGTGTAGTTAAAGATAACTTAACTAAGTTTAATTTTAAAGTTTCATTTAAATCCCCATTTATTAAGTTTGGTAAATAATCCCCAGTTATATTATACCATAAATAATTATTTGCGTCCATTCCAATATTAGAAAATATATTATAAATTTCAAATTGAGCATCAGATAAAGCATCTAAATTTTTAATTTTTTTAAGTTTTTTTGATATTTCCATAAAATAATGTCCTGAATGACATTGAATAAAAATTTCGCCAAATATATTATGCGTTATGGTTATAATACCAATTCCATTTGTTGTTGCGTCTTTTACTTGTGTAATATATTTTGTATTTATTGGACCAAATGATTTAATTACGGGTAATAAATTTTGAACTATTTGCAATATATTTGATTTGGTACCATCTGATGCCATTTTAGAGTTAAGTTCAAAACCTTGATTATTAGTAGAACAAGTTCTAACCCAACTAATATTACTGGCTCCATATGAAATAATTAGTTTAGACCATGCATCCCTAGCATTTAATTCTTCTCCATAAATTAATTGGGGTTTATGTGATGCTTGAATACTAGGAGTTTTAAAAATTAAATAATATTCAATAACTGGTTCAATTGCACCAAATTTTTTTAATTCATCCACATCGTAAAATCCAGATACATGATTAAAAGAAATTAAATTAAGTAAATTTCTTACTGTGGTTTCTCCACAATCCGCATAAATTGGATATTCCGGGCAAAAACTTTTTGCGTATTCTTGATTAAAAATATCAAATGATTTTTTTGTTAATTTTGCTATAACTAATTCAAATGATGGGATTGGTATAATATCCCCATCAATTTCATCTTTTGTAAATTCTTCAGTAACAAAATTTTCTGGAATAATAATTTGAGAAAAAGATTTAGGTTCATACACATTAGCTAATCTAAATGCATCATTAATACCTAAATAATATTTTACAATACCCGATTTATCAGTACTAATCCACCATAAACAATAAAGCAAAATATGAAAATGTTCAATTACACCAGTTCCCGGTTTTATTCCAAAAATATTTTCTTTATTAAATTTGTTTAATTCTTTTACCAAATTATTTATAGTTTTGGATTGGGCAATACTTGAATCTTTTTCTTCTTTTGTAGCTGATTGCAATGTTATAATTTTTGTTAAAGCTTTTAATTTCCCATTTAAATTTTTAAACCAATTAGATTTGGTAATATATAAAAACCCAATATATTTACCAATTGTTTCTGGTTTAATTTTTTGCATAATGTCTTTTGTTGGTTGAATAGCTCCTGGTATTTCGCGAACTACATTGTTAATAATTATGGATTCTGGAGTATTTGCAAAACCAGCTTGATGTAAATAAAAATTATTTTTAATATATCCAGATTCGGCCATAATTAAACCATAAATTGGATTTAAATATTTTTCCATATCTGGTTCTGTAAATAAATTAATACTTTTTAAAATATTATTTAATGGTTTAGCACCTCCAACTTGTTCAAATTGAGTTTTTAATTGAATATATTTGTTTTTATATTTGAGGTATTTTAAATAAAAATTATTTTGATTCATATATAATTATGGATATATAATTAATTTTATTTAAAAATATTGAAAAATTAAATTATAAAATTAGTAGGTATATTTGTAATGTCATCATATATAGAATTATGGAAAACATGGACTGAAATTGAACCATATCCAATGCCTAACACGGCTAATAAAATGTTATCTGGGTATTCAGTTGCAGGATTAAGAACAAATTTTTTTGTTCAACCGGATTTAATGCTTGATGCTGGTATTTCAGCGCCATTTTCTCCAAAATCCATTCTAATTACTCATGGTCATGGTGATCATATAGCTAACTTGCCTTTTCACTTAATAATTAAAAGAAATCCCGATAATACTTATACACAAATTAACATATACTGTCCTAAACAAATTGTTCAATTAATTCAAAATTATATTCGAGCTATGTTTCAGTTATCAGATTGCAATGACCAAATGCAACCAGAAGGCTATAAAGTTATTGGGGTTGAACCCGGAGATGAATTTGAGTTAGCAATTGGAAAGACCAAACACACAGTTCAAGTTTTCTCTTGTGTTCACTCAGTACCTTGTGTTGGTTATGGAGTTAGCTTATGTAAAAACAAAATAAAACCCGAATATGCCGGACTCAAGTCCAATGAAATAAAAGAATTAAAAGCAAAGCAAGTTGAAATTACCCAAGAAATAAAATCCAAAGAATTTTGTTTTTTAGGTGATACTACTCATCAGGTTTTTATTGATAATCCTGATATTTTATCTTGGTCTAATGTAATGGTTGAATGTACTTTTGTTAGTCCAGATGATTTATCCCATGCTACTGAAAAATCACATATGCACTGGAATAATTTAAAACAGGTAATTGTTGCAAATCCACAGGTTAATTGGATTTTAACTCACTTTTCACAAAAATATAAAAAATCCGAATTAGAAGAATTTTTTGCTAAAGAAAATCTTCCTAATGTCAAACTATGGATGAATATTAAATAAACAAATTTACACAATTAAAGAATTATTTTATTATTTTAAATATTACAAATGACAGAAAAAATTAAGCTACAATTTAACCATCCAGTAAAATCAATATTACCTTTAACTGATGAAGAAATGGATTCAATTCGTAAATTAATTATACAAGAACATCCAGAATATGCACGTGTTCCTGGGGAGATAAAAAAAAGTTATTCTTTGGAATTATTTATTAAATATGTAGTAAAATATTTTACTAGTATAAACAAATCACATGAATTTAATGCACGAGTTGTTGAACACATAAATTCTAAATTAAATAATTAATAATTAAATTAATTTTGATTTAATTATTTCTTGGGAATTTTTATTCATTTTTACTTAATTGGTTTTCCACACATTGGGATTTACTCCAATGAGTATCCCCACAAATAAAATCATTTCGAACAATTTTTGCACGTGCCACAGTATGGAAATCATCACATATTCTCACATATACTCCTTCCACTGGTCCCGAATAATACCCGGATTGAGAATTGGCCAATTTAATTATTCCGGCAATACTGGAATATTTACCAGAACCAATTAATCGGATTTGAGGAATAGTAGTTTTAGCTAGTAGAGTTTCTAAGTTTTTTCTTCCTGCAAATTTTCCAGTTAATTTATCATACAAGTCAAATGCTATAAAATATCCAGGTAAATTTGAATAGTGGATGGAGTGTTTAGCAAAAACCCATTCTCCAAACAAAATATGACGTCCTGGCTCTAAAATCTCATATAATTCCGCTTGATGCATATCTTTCCATAGGTCTAACTTTTTAAATTGGGCTGCATAGTTTGGTGTTACATAATGAGACCTATTTTGAAATAAAACCTTCCATGTTTCAGGTTCAATTGAAATACCCATATTTGCCCCATCTATTTTTTCTTCAATAAATATTTCCCTGTTTAAATAAGATTCAACTTCACAAGCAGGTAATAACAAATCTTCCCGACTAGCTCCACCAATATTGGCTAAGTGTCTAGTTCTGGGAAATTTAACCAAATCCATGGAATATTCTTGAGTTATTTCAATTGGTGGAATTTGCCAAAGCCCAAGAATATAGTTTAAATCATCTGGAGATTTAATATGAATAATTTCTTCAAATCCTTCGGTTAAACTAACTGGTTCAAAACTATTTGCTAAATCCCCAATAATTTTTTCTGCACTTGAAGCTTTTAAAGTAGGATGGTCAGGTCTATGTTGAGCCCGATAAACACACTCTTCTTTTTCAGTTTCAAAAACTAAAGCCCATGAACGTTGGCCTTGTTTTAACCATCCTTGAAAATCTTTTCGGTCTAATTTTTTATTATTACATCTATCAACAATTACTAAAGTATCTGACTGAGCATTCTCACTCATTAATTTTTCACAAGCTTTTCTACCTATATCATCTTGACTTATACGAATAACATCTTGTACATGAGTTTCCAAATGGGTTGAAAAAGTAGATTTACCAGCTCCAGGTAATCCAACTAATATCATTAACTTAGGACATTTTTTGCCATTTGATTTAATAAATTTTTTACTTAACTTTCCGGTTTGGTGGGAGTATTTGGTTTGGTATGAACGCATGAATTCCATTTGTTCTTTAGAAAATATTACTTCTCGAGTTTGTTCCATATGATCTATTACTTTATCCAACTCCATATTTAATTCCCTAATAGCAAAACATGCTACTACCATATTAGTACGACCTTTACCTCCCATACAATGAACAATAAAATGTTTATTTTTTTCGTGTAATTTTGATAATTTATCTACAAGTAAATCCATTTGTTCCATAGTACAAATTCCACGATCGGAAATTGGACAACAAATTAAATTTTGTCCCACATACTCAACCAATTCAGAATCAGGTACCATTTCTTTAGTTTCTGTTAAATTAACAATACAAGTAATTTTATTTAACTTTAACCAATCTAAATGATGAGCTTTAACAACTGCACTTGCATATATACCCGGGTATACCTGAGTAAAATTTCTTGGTTTTGCTAATTTAGTATATTGGTTTTTATGATTAACCCAATGAATTTTTTCATTAGAATTTAACTTGTTTAAATTGGATAAAATATAATCCTCGTACTCTGGGTCAACAGGTTTACCATCAAGTTCTTTAGCAACAAGTTCAATAGTTTCTTTAGAATTAGAAATAACTCCACACAATTTAAGTAAACAATATGCACCTTTACTAGAATTATACTTTATCAAATCCAACGCTAATCCATAAGCTCGATCCCAAACTTGTTTTTTACATAACAAATCAATTAATTCTGCAATTATATCTGGATTTGATTGATTAAACTGATAAAGTTTTTCAACCCAAGCTAATTGCTTTTGATATAATGTACGAGTTTTATAAAAATCCCAATTAACAATTTGTTCAGGTTCTAAACATTTAATTGATTTATCTAATGTATGATCGTCAGTGTTAGCCCATCCTAAAGTAATGTGAAAATTATAAGGTTCTAACCCGTGGGCTTTTCTAAATCTATCTCCTGCAGGATAATGTACAACAATAAAAGCAACATGTGGTAATATTTTAACTCCAACTGGAAACCAAAAACTATCCTCAGGTTGGGTTAGACCAGATAAATTTAAATTATTGGTTTTTGTTTCATGTGGTCTTGTTATAGTAATGTGATAGTTTGGTCCATCACGGTTAATTCTTTTTTCATTCCATTCTTTTGGAATTGCATAAATAAATTCTTGTATAGTTTTATAATTATATTTGCCTTGATACTCATTGTCAATTGATAAATATAAACATCCTTTATCTTGAATAAACGGTTTCAATAACATTCTAATATTAAATAAATTATCACATTAAATCTTTAATTATTTTTTTAATTATGTCACACCAATATATTTTTCTTATTTGTTAAACTTATGTTTGGGAGTAATCTGAATTTCAGCTTTTCTTTTACCAAGTGATGTATCTACTTTTGAAATTAAATGTATTTCTGGTTCATAAATTTTCTTCCAATCACCTGCAGGATAGTATTCTGAAGAACACAATTTAATAACACCATCAAAATCACGAAATGGAAAAATATCTGTAACAAAATAGTCAAGTTGTTTATTAGTAAAGGGGATAATTTTCTCGGTTGTAAAATCAAAACATAAAATAGATTCACAACCAGAAATATCCCCTCGATTACTATCAATCACATCAAACCATTCATAATACAATAAACAATTATCATTTACTGTAACTAAATATTTTAATTCACTATTTGCAAAACTGGGGTGGGTTAACTGGGAATAATTTGAAAAAAAATTTATTACATTGGTACTTGAAATTGTTTCCAATTCCCAATTTAAAAAATCAATTGTTCTGTTACAAATTGAAACAAAACTTACATTAGTACCTGGTATAGTTACAGGACAAAGTATTGTATCTGATTCAATAACTAAGATTGGTATCATATTAGGTTCAAGTCTAGTTAATGATTCCCATGTAAAAATCGGAACACTGGATTTTTTATCAATAACATACATCCAATAATCACGTCCAATTGGAATAATTAATCGAGTATCAAGTGCTGATTGATATTTGTGAGATATTTGTGAAACCATATCTACAATATAAAAACTATGTTCAATTCCATTAGAATAACCAACCCAAAGAATATTATTAGAATATTCAATTACATTTAGACTATACTTACTAAAACCATATGGTATAGTATCAAGAATAATTGATACATCCCCAGATACAATTTCAAGTACACAAGTTTTATAATTCCATTCTAGTCTCCATACTTGATTAAACTGCGAATTATATCTAAATGCACAAATGTGTTGGAGTGGGTAGGATGGACAGTAAATACTTTCCGATAGTAAATTATGATTGTGAATAATCTTTAGTGCCATTAAAAATTTTTTATACTATTATCTATTTATAAATTTTTCAATTTTTTTTATATAATATATTTGGCAAATATAATAAACAAAAACCAATTAGGATTTTTTACGTAAGATGTTTTTTAAGTCCGTGCTTATTTTATCTTGTTTGCTAACAACATAAATCATATTTGAATCTAATTCATCAAGTTTATTAGATTGTTGAACCACCTCCTCTTTCATTAATTTGGATTTTTCCATAATAATATCAAGAGAACTAGCAATTGAATCAAGTGAGTTATTAATTTCATAATCATTTTGATTTATTTTATTTAATCTATCAGCTAAATTGTCTTGACCTACTTGCACATTGGCAAATTTTATAAATTGATTATTTAAGTTAATATTATTAGATAAAGATTGACTTGTTGTCATTTTAGTTGGATTTGTTGGATTTTCTGAATTTGTTGGATTTGTTAAATTTGCTAATTTAGATTTATTTGCTGATTTTAAATTTGATTTAAAAATATTAAAATTAAAAAAATTTCCATTTAACATAGAAAATTTATTTTTTAACTTTTCGGATAAATTTAATTTTTTATCAATAGAAGTTGTTTCTTTTATTGCGGAATCAATTTGTTCCGAGTTTGCCCTTAGTTCGCATAATGTTAAATCAGCAATATTATTTATATCATTAATATTTGAGTTAATTTTACCCAAAGATTCTTTCGTTTTTTGTTGTAAGTTATCAGCTTGATCAAGTAACTGTGACATTATATATTATATAATAATAATTATATTTTAAATAAAGAAATTTAATTATTTAAGCAAATAAGTTTTTGCTTGGTCGTAAATAACCAACTGTAAACAAGTGGCTGGAGCAAAACGTAACCAAATAGGATAAAACCCACCATATAAACTTGCAATACCACCAGTTTTAATTATCCCACTTACACATTGTGCTAATGTGTTAGTATTTGGACCTGACTGAGACATTAACCGAGTACGAACCATATCAAAAGGTGTAACAGTACAAGCCATAAAAAATCCTGCACAAAAAGAACTAACAAATTGCACCGGTAAGTCAGATTTAAACCAATCTAACTTAGTTACTAAACTTTTTATTTGATCATAACAAGACATTTTTGTTCCATTTAGCACGCATGCTCTCATTAAATTAGCACTTAATCCTTTATACATATCTCCTTGCAAATATACTTGGCGAGCAAGTTGAACAAATCCAATTGATTCAGGATTACCCATTGATTTAATTTTCATAACATCAAAAGGATTACCAACAACTGAACCAATCAGTCCAGACAACGAACCAGCAAAAAATTTTAATAAAAAATTAGAATCGGGGGTAATATTAAACATTTTTTTAACTGGTTCATAAAGTCCAATTCTTAAAGTTGTATAAGTTGATTCTCTAAACATAGCAGGAACAATTCCTTTCCAAAAACTTTTAATTCCATTAGACTTATAAATAGATTTTATTTGTTCAAGTGGTTTTAAATTAGTATTATCCATTTGAATTTTAGTTTTGTATAAATCAATTGGATGAGTTATACAAACAGTACTAACAGCACCAACACCAGCAGATATTACATTACGTGTTAAATCGTTCATTAGGTTATTTAATTAAACTAATCTAAAATATAAACAAATCAATTTTTATAATTTGGAAAAAATTGAAACAAAAAATATTTAACCTAATGAATTAAAAATACAAATGCAAATCGATAACCAAATACTAAATAATACATTACCATTAATAATTGTACCATTAGCTTATGCTGGTTCTATTTGGATGTTTAAAATAACAATTAGCGAATTTAATAAAGTTGCTAACACTCCTAATTACTCTTTATTAGCTTTTGGTGTAAATGCTGGACTTGTTGCGTTCAGTTATTCTTTGATTTCCGATTTTTCCGATTTGATAATTTCAAGTATAAAAAAATAAAAACTATTACTGAATTACTGAATGTCCAGTAATAAAATTATTTGAAAATATTTTTTCTTTAAATTTTACTTCATATAATTTCCAATAATAAATATTATTATTTATATTTATTTGAATTTTTGTTTTTGTACTTGTAATTAAAAAATATTTATCACTTAATTCATTTGTTTCAATTAATTTAATTTCTTCATCTGGTCTTGATAACATTTGCAAAATTGCACTTAATGGTTTTAACTGTTCATTTGTTTCAATTGATTTAATTGAAATATTAATTATTTTATCTGGGGAACTAAAATGTTTTGCTATTTTTGTTAAACTTTCTTCATGTTTATTTACATTTAATCCCATAGAATAAAATTCATTAAAAAATTTTATTATATTTTTCACGTTTGGAAATAATTCAATAAAATCATTACGATAATAATCAAAAAAATCTTTCCCAGATAAAAAATCTGCCCAATCAACTCTTTCTTTTGGCCCTGGTAAATTTTCATGAAAATAATAATTTGCAAAAGGATAAATTATATTATGATTTTTAACAAATTGACTTATACGCCCAGATGATATTTTTCTTGAATATTTGGAACATTGGGAATTTTCCATTTGTTTTGGACAGTAAGCTAACAAATGAATAAATCTTAGTAATGAAAATTCCATACAATCAGTATATGTGATGGATTTAATAGTTATACTAATACAATCTGCTGTTTCTAATCGCATTGAATTTCCTTTTATTTCTAATTAATAATTAAATTTTCAATATTTTCTTTATAAAAAAAATTGTGCGTCTCTTTTAGAGCCATAATTTTTTTCCTTTTAAAAAAATTGATAATTTTAAATTTTATATAATTTCCTTTTATTTAATGTTTAATCAAACAATATATAATGGTCTTGTAAATATTGTACCGTTTTGGTCATCAAATTTAATTCAACTTTATGGATTAGGTAATGAATATAATGTGGCATTTAATTTGATTTTAACTGAAATATTAAAAACATGTACAATACATTTATCTGAGGTTATGTGGATTTTACTAATATTAGTTATTTTGATAATTTTAACTTTAAAAAAAATTGGTTTTGTATATAATTTTAATTTTTGGGAGACAAATATGATTGTTCTAAACGGAAAAGAATTAGAAAGTTTAAATTCAAGCACAGTTGAATACTCAAATAAAATAAAATCTATTAATAGGTTTTTACTTGAAGAATTAAAAATTAAAAATATTACTTACACAACAAATTCTAATATTTTAATAAACAATATAAAAGATTTTAAAGTTAGTCCAAATATCAATTTAACTATAACACGTACAGGTAATCCTGGAGATCAACAAAGAACAGTTACTTATACTTTATGGTCTTATAATGAAAACATCAATTTATTTCTTGATAAAATTATTAAAAAATATAAATCATCAACTAACCATGAATTAGTTTTAATAGGTTCGGAAGCAGGTGGTGTAATAAATTATCCATTACCAATAGATGCAGTTAATAATTGGGTAAGTCAAAACTATAATTTTCCTAGATTAAAATGTTTAAAAAATGTATCTGGACAAATAGCAAGTTCAAATGAATCAACCAACTCAACCGAATCAAATAATTTAAATAATAACCCAAAAGAAGAAAATACAGAAAAAAAAGATCAAACAGTAAATTCTGAATATACTTATACTCTTGATAACATTGCAAACTTTGAAATTGATGATGTTAAATTAACAATTACAAGAGATAATGGAAATGTTTATTATTATTTAAAATCTGACAAAATTTGTTGTAAACAATGGGTTGAAAGTAAAATAACTTATTATAATCAAAATAAAGCAAAATTTAAAAACAAAATGGTTCTATCTGGTTCGGAAGTTATTAGTTATACACGAGATTCAAATAAGGCTTATTGTTATGTTAAACTTATGTGGGTAATAAACTGGTACGTCATTGAAAAATTAGGTTATCAAAATTATGAATGTGTTGTTGGTGATACAACATCTCAATATAGATATATTTTAGAACCTATTGAATTATTTGAATTAGAAAACGATTTATTTTTAACAATTAAGAAAACAGCTAAACATTCTAGTTATGGAAATGATGATAAAACTCCAAAAGCATTTCGGGATCTTGATGTTACATATATATTAAATTCAAACACAAAAACTATTAAAAACGTTCTTGAAAAGTATTCAAAAGAATATGATGATATTAAAAGTAAAGTATCAACAAATAAAGTAATTTATCATTTTACATATAATGGAACCAAAGGACAAGATTTAGTATTTCAACATAAAATATTATCAGAAGAAAATACTGAAAAAGAACTATTTGAAACTTTTGATAAACTACATAATGAACATGTTCCAATTATTAAACGAGATATTGATAAATTAAAAGATTTAGAATATTATAGAACTCATGGATTAAAAAGAAAAAAGGGTTATTTATTTCATGGAATTCCTGGATGTGGTAAAACTGCAATGGTTGTTGCAATGGCTTTGTATGATTCTAGACATATAGTTGAAGTACCATTTAGTCTAATAAAAACACATGAAGAATTTAGTAAATTAATGAATTTAAAACAAATTAATGGAATTGAAATTAATAATAACAATATAATTATATTATTTGATGAAATTGATATTGGAATGGAAAAAATTGGTTCAAGAAATTTACAAGATAATGATAAACCTATTGATCCTGCTTTAGCTGTTGTTGGTGCTATTAGCAAAATGATTGAATCTGAAAATACAACATACGATAGTAATAAATTAAATTTGGGTACATTGTTATCAAAATTAGATGGAATTGGTAATTATAATGGATTAATTATTGTCGGAACCACTAATTGTATTGACCGATTAGATTCTGCACTATATAGGGAGTTACGTTTAACACCTATTGAGTTCAGAAAGCTTAGAAAAATCGACTGTATTCAAATAATTGAATCATATTTTGGTAAAATTGTTAACAACGAGTTATTTGATATTGTAAAAGATTTTAAACTAACTCCAGCTAAATTAATTACATTATGTCAAGTTAATGAACATTTAAGTATTAATGATTTTTTCACTCAAGTTTTATCAAATTATTTTAATTAAAGTTATCAATTATTCTTTTATTATTTTTTTTTATTTAAAATTAAATCTTAACTAATTTAATGAGTTTACCAGAAATTCCAGGTTTTACTTTATCCGGAAGAACATACACACTAAATTACAATTATGGGTATGGTTTATGGACACCTATTGATTTTGGTATTGTAACAGAAGACATAATAATTGATGGAAATGGATATAATTTTTCACGAGATGCACCAAATATTAACGAATTTGATTGTTTATTTATTGGAGGTGGTCAAGTAACTGTTAATAATAGTGATCAAGTTATTTCAGAAAATTTTATTCAAATAAAAAATTTTAATTTAGAAATTAGAGGAAACACACCATGTGGATTAATTAAAGCAACTGGATCTATTAAAATATCAAATTGTACTTTAACTATAAAAGGAGATATTTTAGATAATGGAGGAGGTTTTGTAAGTGTAACAGACAATACAACAAGTCCATTTAAAAGTATTATTGTTGAAAAATCATTTGTTCATGTACAAGGAAATATTGGTTCAAATTCGGGTCCAATTGTTGGTTTTATAGCTAATGGTAACAATTTAAATATTGATAAGTCTGTTAGTGTCGTTTTAGGAAATATTAGTTCAAATGCAGGAGCATTTATTGGTGCATATGGTGGAATAAATAAATCAACAACAATATCAAACTCTTACTGTTTTTTATCAGGACAAATGGCTGAATTTTCTGGTGTATTAGCCGGATCATATTTTGCATCTAATGGTATTGCAAATATATCAAATGTTGTTTTAATTACAAATATAACTAATGATATAAATATAATTGATCAACCAAATAGACCATGTTATATATCATCGCATAGAACTAATACTCAATCTATAACTGCAACAAATTGTGTAGTTTGGGATATTTCGAATAAATCATTAAAAGCAAATGATAGTCAACAAGAATTAGCAATAGAAATATATCTAAATTTAGAAAAAAGTACTAACTTTGAATTATGGGCATCTACAAATTTATCTAATGAAAATTTTAATTTAATCGATAAATTCAGTTTTAAATATTTTGATGAAAGTAATTTTATAAGTATTGAATTACCAAAAATTAATAACTATAATTTTAATTATAGTTGGCTTTTAAATAATAATAAATTAATTAATTTACAAGATACATTTGTACTTTTATTTGAAATTCCACAAGGATCAACAACAATAAATTTACCTGTAAATAGATCAATATCAAATTATACTAATGCAACAATTAATTGGGGTGATAATTCTTCACTTAATAATAATGTATCAGGACCAATAACACATACATTTGAGTTAACAACATCAAAATTAATTTTAATAAGTATAACAGGTCATATTAGTAAATTTGGTTTATATAACCAAACAAATTGGTTTGATTATAAATGGGCTGGTATTGAATATTTGCTTCAAGTTATTAGTTTTGGAAATATTGGATTACAAGACTTATCATATGCTTTTTTCCAAGCGCCTAAACTATCAACTGTGCCAAAATATTTACCACAAACTGTTAATAATTTTGAATTTACATTTTATGGATGTGAAATATTTAATGATTCTAATATTATAAGTTGGAATGTTTCTAATGTAAATAGAATGACTGGTATGTTTTTTAGTTGTCAAAATTTTAATCAAGATATTAGTATATGGGATGTTTCTAAAGTACAGGATATGTCCGATATGTTTTCCGAATCTGCTACATTTAATCAAGATTTAAGTTTATGGTTTACAAAAATAGCTTCAACTAATAATATAGTTTTTGTTAATCGAATGTTTCAACGTGCAAAAAACTTTAATAAAAATGTTGGAACCTGGAATTTTACTAAAATTGGTAATGCAACTGATATGATATCATATTGTGGCTATACATATTTGGAATATGGTGAATTTATAAAATCACTTGCTAATAATAATACACTTCCTATTCTTTTATCTTTTGGTTTTACTGGTTTTATTCGATTAGATGATGTTGATGTAACAAATGCTTATAATCTATTAACATCATCATTTCATTTTGGTGGGAAAGACGTTATGTTATTTGATGGTGGTTCATATTCTCAAGCAGAAATTATTAATTATAGTTCTAATATAGAACCCGTTGGTTTTAAACTATATAAAATTAACTCAAAAACATCAAACACCGAAATTAACATAAATAGTAATACAATAATTACAGACTCGGGAGGATTTTTACAACCATATGATTATAATGAAAATTTTGAAGTTACATTTAATATTGACGCAACCAAAAAATATACATTAACTGGAAATATTAATTTAGACTCATCTAAATTAAACTTTTTTCCTTCTGTTAACAATAAGGACTATTTAATTATTACAGATGAAACAAATAACACAATATTTAATTCAGACCAATCAAATACATCATTTTCATCATTAATTAATATACCAATTGAAAATAAATCCCAATTGAAGTTTAAATTAGTGTCGGATTTTTATTATTCTGGAAATGGTTTTTATTTATTACTTAAAGATATTAATTCAACACCTATTACTCCAGAATTGTCAAATTTTATAATACCTGAACAAAAACCAAATACTTTTCCAACTATTTATAATCCAAATCTTCCAAATATTATTAACAATATTAGTAATAATACTATTGAATATACTTCAAATGATAACACAATTGCTGACATTGATATAAATACAGGAAATTTAACCTTAAAACAATATGGAACTGTTTTTATTACAGCAACAATTTCAAATACAACAATTAAACAAGTTGCAATTTTAAAAATAACAAACCCAAATATTTCTACACCACAAGATGATTTTTTAGCTATTACTAATTTTTTAAAATCAACAACTGTTGGTACAACAGTTGAAACTGCTACACAAAGTATTGCATCAGTTAATTTAGCAAATAATTTATTAAGTGCTCCAATTGTTGCGAGTGTTTTTGCAAATAATTCTGGAAATTCTGTTAATGCAACTATTGTTTCAAGTATAAGTGTAAATATTAATAATGGAACTGTTATTGCTATTGCATCAATAGATACAAATACAGATCCAAATGCTAATACTGAATTATCAAATACAATTCAAGCATTAGGACCAAGTAATAATATTAATGTTTTATCAATATTAGAAATAAAATCAAGTACACCTACACTTAATTTTATTGTATCTAATATTGACCCAAATAAAAAATATTATGCATCTCATTTTAATGAAAACGGACAAATTGATAGAACAGTTGAAGGTACAATTATAGATAATCAAGTTATTTATAGTTTAACTGGATTTTCTATTTGGTCAATGTTTAATTCTACTCAATCAATAACAAATACAACAATAGTACAAACTGGAGGTGATCCAATTATTGTACCAGTAAAAGGACCAAAATATGCTCTCGCTTCTCATATTAAATTTGTTAACTTGTTTGCTGATTATGGAAACAAAATATTTATTAATGCTCATGTAGAATTATTAAACAAAAATGATTTTCCAAACAAAATATATTGGGAAAATGAATTTGTAAATTTAAATGATGTTCATCATATTTATTCAAATAGTTATTATCGTAGGTTTTTTATTTATTATTTGGGTGAATGTGTTGAAATAGATGCAGATACTTTATTTTGCAATTCATTAACAAAACTTAATAAAATTAAAATTGTTAATTTTGAACCAAAAACTGGAATTAAATCAATCAGTTTTAATAAAGTTTACCCATTAACTAATAAAACAAAAAATATTAAAATTGGTTTTAATAATTTTATTTTAACAATTATGTCTGATGTTAATACTGATGATAGACATTATATAGAATTTATAGATGTAAAATCATTTAATCAAACGAATTTGTCTGGTGCATTTATTAATCCAAATAAAATAATTAATATATCAAATTTAGTAGGACCAGAATTATTTAATTATCAAACAAATCCTTTTAATTGAAAAAAAAATTGAAAAAAAAGTGGATAATTAGATATAAATAAATCTAACAATGACTACAAATATTAAAAAACTTATTTTAGTTAGTCCTGGAGGACTAAAAGGATTTTATACTTTAGGAATTTTAAATTTCTTAAGAAATCATTATGATATGAGCCAATATATTTATTCTGGTGCATCTGCTGGTGCATGGAATAGTTTAATTATGTGTTCTAATCGAGATACAAAATATGTAAATAATTTTATTGAATCATTATTTGTTCCTGTTTCTAGGTCTAAATCTATTGAAGAAATTCAATTTTTATTAAAACATAAAATATTGGAAAATTTTAATTCAACTGATTTTAATTTTTCAAAATTACATATTGGAGTTACAAATATTTCCAATAGAAAAATACAAACTCAAATATATTCTAATTTTACTGATTTACCAGATGCTATTGATTGTTGTATGGGATCTTCACATATTCCACTAGTTACTGGTAAACTAATTCACCGGTATAAAAATAATTTAGTATTAGATGGAGCGTTTAGTTCTAATCCGTATTTATTAAGTGAAAAGGTTGTATTACATGTTAAACCAAATATGTTAAAATCAACTTCTAAATCAAATATATATGATTTTGTTGATGCATTTTCAATTAAAACTAATAATATGGAAAAATTATATTGGTCTGGTTTTACAGATGCTAAAATAAATTCCCATTATTTTGAGCATTTGAAAATAAATAATTTTTACCATGATTTTTTATAACCTTCTACTTGTTCTAATTCAAAATCTGATTCTACATTTTGATTATTTGTAAAGATAAAATTTTGAATTCCTTCAATAAATTTTAATTCAAATATTTCCTTTATTAAGTTAAATGCTTCAGAAGACAATATGTTAAAAAATTTTTCTTTTGCTTCAAATATAATTTTATCATTTAATTTTGTTTGTCCGGTCATAAAATTATAAATTATATCTGGGTTTCGTACAAATAATTCTTGAATTATTTTTCCAATTTGTTTATAATCATTAAGCGAAATTAAACTTGTATAATCAAAACCAGGAATTTGACTATTGTAAATTTGACTTGCTGATTCATAATTTTTATTAATATTTTCATTTGAAAAACATTCTTCTAATAATTTTATTAATTTGTTTGTTATAAATATTGCAGACTCTTTCACGTGATTATTTTTGTTATTAGTTTGATTAGAAAAATTTATTTTTGGTTTAGCAAGTTTTTCCCAACATGTTTGATGATACATTAATTTTTCATCAAATTTCACTTCGTTTATATTATTAATTTTACCCAAGCAATACACACACACTTGACTTTCCATATTTTATTAAATTATATCGTTAATAATTATAAATTAAATAAGTATCAATTTTTAGTATTTGTGATATTAGTTAAATTTTAAATGTTAAAATTTTTTTTTAGTTCAGTTATTTGGTTAACAAGTTCTTCTGTATCAAAATCGTTATCTGAGTTTAATTCAGTATCTGAGTTTGAGTCTGATTCTGTATCTACATTTGATTCAGTATTTACATTTGTAAAAATTTGTTGAGTTGAAAACAATTGAGATTGAGTATTTATATTTGATAATTTTGTTTTAAGATCCTGCGGTAAATTTTCTAATAATTTATCAACAAATAAATTATTTGTATTAGTTGTTTGTGAATTAATTAGTGATTTAACAAAATTATAATCTGTAAGTGCAATAGATGTTGTTGAATTTAATAAAAGTTTTAAATCTTCTTTAGTCATTGTGTTTTGAATATTTGGAACATTTGATTTTGTTATAATTATTTCATATATTGAATCAAATTGAGTATTTATTATATCTTCTAGTTGATTAGTTTCTAAATTCGAAAATATATTTTTTAAGTCTAATTCTGAATAATTAGCATTATTAAATCCTAATTGCTTTGAAAAATTATTAAAATTATCAGCAAAACTATTTAATTTTAGGCTTGATTGTTGTAACTTAATAATTGCTTTTTCCTCTTCAGTTAATGTAAATTTTTCAGTTCCATATAACTGAAAAACAATTTGTTCAGGTTCTAAAGATTTTATTTGATTTGCATATTTAATGGCTTTGTTCATTACTTTATCAATATAACAAAATTCATGGTATATTTCACTACCTAATTTATATAATTTATCTTCATGAGTAACTTTATTTAAACAACTTAAGCAAACTATTTCCATTATTATTGAAATAATTTTTATAATCTTAAAATAATTCAATATTTTTCCAATTGGAAAAATTGAATTAAATATTTGTTAGCTAATTAATGTTTCTATCAATGGGGCTAGATTGCATTGTCAAATATAAAAATCCTGAGTTAAACCAATATACTCACGAACTTCCAATTTCCATAGCTAAATTATTTGATGGTTTAAATTTGATTGGAATGGGTGGAATGAAATTATCAAACCCCCAATTCATTATGTTTCGAGGTAAAGCATATAATGATATTGTTTATAGTATTTCAGGCGCAAGTTTGTACACGGACTTGGAACCCAAACAATTAGAACAAATTTATGAAGATTTTAACAAATTTAATAAAGATGCAGAAGAAAGATTTTACTATGACGATTTAGAAAAAGTTTATAACTCACATGGGCACTTAATTGAGGATTGGATTGAATGTTTTACAAACCAATACATACCAAAACCAAGTGAAATTATCCAACTAGAACAATTTTTTAAAATTTGTGCGGAAAATAACTTAATGTTATATGCATCTTATTAAATTTACTTTATAAAAATTGATTATATTATAAATTTGTTATAATTCAATTGAAATCTAATGACAACCACACACCAATTATTTAACATGGTTAGAGCAAATGATTATGTTGGTTTAGAAAAAGCTATTGAAAATAAAAAAAACCTGTTTAACTATTGTATAAATTTAAATAATTCTGTAATTTCAACGGCAATTGAAGTTAGGGCACTCGAGTGTTTTAATTTGTTAATTAATACTAATGAATTAAACCCAATATTACAATCAGAAAATCCAGCCATTTCTGGGCTGGCAATTGCAGTTGATTATTATTTGCGCGCACCATATAATTCAAATAAATATTATTTGGAAAAATTATTAGAAAAATCTGTTAACATCGTACCTGAGGTACTGGGCAAATGTATTGGCGACCAGGCTTTATTTCAAGAACTGGTTCCAAAAATTAAACCCACTTATGCTAATTTATTGAGTTTAATTACTAAAGCAATTGGTAAATCAAATGGTCCACTAATAAAATGGTTATATGATTTTATTTGTGCAAATAACTTGGATTGGTATAATGAACTTACAGATAAAAACAAATTTAATGACCAAGTTTTAAAATCTGGAATTGTCCATGATAATTGCGAAGTTATTGAGTATTTAAAATCAGTTGGACATAAAATTCAGTTTTGTCAAGATGGAAATAAAACAGTTTTATCTTTAGAGTATGCAATGAAAAAAAATTCACTTGTTGTGTTTAACTATTTCTATGAACAAATAAGTCAATTAAACCAAGAACAGTTATCGCAAATATTTTCTAACAAAAAAATAGATGTATTTATCAATAACAATTCTAAAGTTACTGAAATTTTTAATGAACAAATTAAAAAATTATTAAATTTACCAATTCCATGGGAAAATGTTCATGTTGCAATTGCAAACCTAATTTTAGACATTTATAATTATGAATGGTATCAGTTTAATTGTAAAAAACTGTTAGAATATACTGCATTAAAACATGAACTTATATATATTCTTGGAAAATCAGGAAAAGCTAATGGAAACCCATATGATATATTAACTCCATTAAAGTCAACATTAAATCAAAAAGTAAAATCAAGTGGGTTACATTTACAGAATAATATTCAGTTAAATGAAATAAAATTAGTATTAAAAAAAAATAAATATTTACTTAATTTTTTTCAATTTACAGAGCCAGAAAGTTTTTCCTCCCATTGGGCACTAATATTTAACAACACCAATTATCAAATAGAATTTGAAAAGTTTATAAAACAAATAGAAATTTTAGATGCTTTACCAAATACTAAAACAAAACCTAAAACAAAAGCTACTTCCAAATCTAAATCAGTTTCAAATATTGAAATTAATGTGTAAATTTTTTATTTATAAAACTTATTATTTGCACAAAAAAATTGATAATATTTTTATTTATAAATTAAATGGGTTATATTAATGACCACAATGACTCAATTATTTAAAATTGTTACAACTAATGATTTCGATAGTCTTGAAAAATTAGTTTATAGTAATAAAAAACCTAATTTTAATTGTGTTAAATCAGGCCAGTCGCTAATTACCAAAGCTATTGAGGTTCGTGCTTTTGAATGTTTTAATTTGCTTTTGGGACAATCCGATTTAAACATATTTAAAAATTTAAACTCAAACATTAATGGACTTGGAATTGCAATTGAATATTATATTTCTGCTCCAAATAATTCAAACGCATATTATTTGGAAAAATTATTAGAAAAAAATGTTGCTATTGATGTTTATTCGACTTGTAAATGTATTGGACAACCTGTTCTTTTTGAAAAATTATTTAACCAAATGGAAAAAACAAGTACAAATATTAAATCACTTATTTACCATACACTTCGAGTATCGAATTATCAATTATTTGTAAAACTTTTCGAATTTATCCAAAATAATAATTTAGGATTTTATAATTCTCCTAATAATAAACTTTTATATAATTTAAATATATTAAAAAATGCAATTGGACATAATAATATCCAAGCTATTGAATATTTAGAATCATGTGGAATAAATATTTATTTTGTAAGTTCAGATGATCTTAATAACACACCTTATCCATCAATTTATTATTCAATTTATACACATAATCAAATAAGTTTTAATTATTTTTATTCTAAAATGGAAAAAATGACACTAGCTCAATTAAATGCTATTCCAAAAATTAAAAATATAGAAAAACTTTTTAATTCCCAAGAATTTTATAAAACTACAAAAAAAGAATTTATTGAACTTGTTGATAAATTATTTAAACTTCCAATTGAATGGGAAGATATTCATATTGCTATTGCAAATTTATATCATCGTATTTACCGTGATAATATGCATTTTTATGATAAAAAAAAATCATGGGAACAAATTGTTTATGAACAAAATCTTATTTATATGCTCCTTAAAACTAATAAAGTTAAAATTAACCCATATGAACAAATTAAATCTTTTAAATCAAATTTAAATCAAACAATACAATATAATAATAATAGATTAAATCCAATGGTATTAGAAAATTTTAAAATGGCTATGCGTAAATGTAAATATTTGCTTAACAGTTTTGGATTTAATGAACCAACTGAATTAGCAGAACATTTTAAGTTAATATTTCCCAATGATATTTCAACTTACGAAAATGAAAAAAATCAATACTTGAATGACATTAAAAAAATTAATACAAATGGGGCTGAAGAAAAAACAAAAGCAAAAACAACTCGTAAGAAAAAACAAGTTGTTGATGAAATTGATGTTTAGCCTTGTAAAAGTGTGTGCTTTTATAAAAGCCATAATTTACTAAATTATTGTTTTTGCGATATATTTTTTTATAAAAAATTGATTCTTTTATTTATTATATTCATTATTTTACTTTTATAATGGAAGATTTTGAACAGGCTCTTAATTATGTTAGCAAAATTGATAATGCGTATACTGAAGAAAATCAAAACTTAATTGTAAACTCAATTACATTAGAAAATTCTAATAATAAAACTCTTGAATTATCTCAAGAATTAACCAATTTAAATAATTTATCAATAATTATTAAAGATGGTCAAGAAAAAATTAATCAACTTATGGAAAAAATTCTTGAAAAAAAAATACAATTAACTAAAATAGAACAAGAAAAACAAGCAAAATTACAAGAAGCAAAACAAGCTAGTACAAATTCTTGTTGTAAAACTATTGGGGATTTATGTAATAAACTAACTAATCCAAATCAAGTAACAATTCTAAATCGAATTATTACAGACAAAGAATATTCTAAAATTTATTTGAGTGGGTACGAACCAAATACTAATAAAACCGGTAAAAATGCGGATTTAATTGGTATAGTTAAAGTATTAGGAACATACAATGAGAAAAAAGAATGTAGAGAAGAATATGAAATTAAATTATTATCTACAAGTCCAAAAGGTATGTTTTGGTGCTCTTGTGCGGATCATAAATTTAATTCAACTAAAAAAAATATTGTATGTAAACACATTTGCTTCTTAATTTGTAAAATTGCAAAATTATTAAAACCTGAAGTATTTGAAAATAAAAAGTTATCTGATGATGATTTAGCAGTGTTGTTAGCTAAATTAACAGCGAATGGGGACATTTGGTCAGATAAAACAGTTGCTAAAATACTTGGTAAAATTACTTTGGAAACTTTTAAACAATTTGTTAAAGCAATTGAAGATTGTTGTCCTGTGTGTTTTAATGATTTAGAAGAAGCTGACAAACCAAATCTATTAGCTTGCCCAACTTGTAAAAATTATATTCATGGAGAGTGTGCGGGTATTTGGTTAGAACAAAAACAGTCTTGTGCAATGTGTAAATCAGATTTTTGGAAACATTATAATAAAGTAAAAGCCGGTGGGTCAGTTTCAATTACAAAATAACTTTATTAAGTAATTTTATCTCCAAACATAAAAAAACCATCCGGATTTTCATCGATACTTGCCCGTTCACTACCAAAAGATTTTCTATCTGTTTTTTCGCTTAATCTTTCAATAAAATTTAAATAATCTTCTTGGTTGTTAGTTAATTGGTCTAAATCATTTGCATCATTAATATATTCTATTAAATTTAAACACTCAACAGAACCAGTATGTTTGTTATTTAAATAAAGCCCATGTCTTGAATTGTAATGATATGTGCAAATAACATTTGTTTTACTTTCATCATATAATTTAATTATGTTACCAGAATTTTCTGTTTCTATATATTTTATTTGTTTTGTATTAGAAATCATAGAATTTAATAACTCTTGATCAGTTTCTATCCATTTGCTTATGGAAGTACAATTATTTATACTATTATTTTTAAAAATTTGAATAACAGCCATACCTTTAAAGTAACCTGAAATAACTGGATTTTTTTCCATATCTCTATTATATTTGGGAAAATTTTGTTTTTTTATTTAAGTTAAATAATTCAATTAAATAAAATAACAAACTAAATAAATTCTTAAGATTTTAAACAATAGGATAAGAACCTTGGCCAAGAACACCACATTGTCCAGCTCCACCGTTATATGGTTTGCCAGTTGCAGGATCATTACCACGACCTAAATACATATATCCACCAACACCCCAAGTAGTACCCCATGAGTTTCTTAAAATATAATAATCAGTTCCACTCATAGTACCATAACCAACTAAACCAACACCATGATCAAGATTAGTTCCGCAACCTCCAGTAAAAACACCTGATGAGTATAATTGAAAAGCTTTTTGGTCTGCTTCGATTGCAACGGAAACAGGTTGAAGAGCAAGAGCAGTCATCATTGCATTATCAGAATTAGTTTGAATATCAACATGATTAGTAACAGTAGTATGAGCTACGTTAGTACATTTACTCATAGTGCAAGTGCCGGCAGTTTTGGTAACACCAGAAGTATAAGGATAAGCTGATTCAGAACATACACCGTTTGATTTTCCAATCCAGTTAAAAGCATTGTCCATTAGGCCACCATTGCAACCGTGATCACGACCACCATTTGATAAATTATCGCAGTCAACAAGTTCTTGTTCAGATAATTTAGATAAAGTACCATATTTAATAGCACTTGCACTTTCAACTGCTTGAATAGTTGAGAAGGCCCAGCATGAACCGCATTGTCCTTGGTCTTGAATGGGATTTACTACACCTTTTGCTCTCCAATCAATAGAACTAGGTAAAGCAGTTAAATCTCCTTCACCTTGCACCAATCCTCTTAATCCATCTGATTGAATTCTATTAGAGTTAAAACCCATTAATTCAGCAAACTCTTCTGATGAATAACCAGAAAAAGCATTGTGACTAAGAGTATAAGTTAAGTTTTTACTATTGGATTCTTCAATATATTTGTCATTGGATAACCAGTTAGAGTAAATGCGAGATTGAATATTAGAGTCAGAAATATCAATAGAGTGAGTTTTGGCCCAATTTTCAAATCGAGAAAAAAGAGAACCGGACACAGAAGCTACACAAAAAGTTAAAAAAGAAACAATAAAAGTTGTTCTCATTTAAATTACTTAATTACAAATAGAAAATTAATTTTTAAATGAATTTTTTACTGAAATTAATTTTTATTTTGAAAAATTTTTTTTTATTAGATTAATTCATTATTTATATTATAAAATTAAATGTTTTCCTGTTATAATAAAAAAATTGAAATTATATTAATTTATTACAATTATAAGGTTTCTAATGGAATCATTAATTAATTGGATTAAATCAAATAATAAATACCACATGTTACACGAATGTAAAAATGTTTCATATGACATTTCTAATGATATCTTTACTGATAATTTTGAAGTTGACTCACATTATGAAAATAAATGTTTTTATAAAAATGATGCATTAAAATATTTAGAAAAATTTTTTGAACACGGAAACTTATTTTAATAACAAACTATAACAAAGTGTCATAGTTTGTAACTATTATAAAGTTTATTTTTTAATTGGTGTATTTAATACTTCATCAGTTAATGGTTTTTTATATTTTCTTAATCCATTAATTTTAGCTGTATACACGTTCATTATTGCTACTATGTCTTTACTTATTTCTTCAGTTGGTGTCATTTCTTCATTATTATTTAATACTTTTATTTTTCCATTAGATTTCTCTTTTAT
>JACCDG011865994.1_pt1 | contig 73212 bp, 66 predicted proteins | sample 7442471 | NCBI WGS metagenome assembly JACCDG01 (sample SAMN15323444, study PRJNA562643) | freshwater metagenome | isolation source: river surface water | place: USA:Blue River Watershed | collected 2017-08-17 | reverse complement strand
GTTCATGCTCCAGACGCGCAACGGCAAGCGCACCGCCGCCGCCGCGCTCAAGTTCTCCATCGATATGGTGAAGGAGAAGCTGATCGACTGGAAGACCGCGATCCTGCGCAATCCGGCAGACCAGCTGGAACAGCTCCTCGCGCCAATCTTCGATCTGAACGAGGTCCGCAAGGCGACCGCGATCGCGACCGGCTTACCCGCGGGTCCGGGCGCCGCGACCGGCAAGATCTACTTCAATGCCGACCGCGCCGTGGCCGCCGCCGAACGCGGCGAGAAGGTGCTGCTGGTGCGCGTTGAAACTTCCCCCGAAGATCTTCGCGGCATGATCGCCGCCGAGGGCATCCTCACCGCGCGCGGTGGCGTGTCATCCCACGCTGCTCTCGTCGCCCGCCAGATGGGCAAAGTCTGCGTGTGCGGCGCCGCCGCCGTCGTGATCGATTACGAGCGCAAGACCGCCACCATCGCCGGGAAGGCCTTCTCCGAAGGCGATTTCCTCTCGATCGACGGCACGTCCGGCACCGTCTACGCGGGCCAGATCAAGACCGCTCCGTCCGAGATCATCGCCGGTCTGCTCAACGGCGACCAAGCCGCGCGCAACACGGAGAAGTTCAAGCAGTACGCCCAGCTGATGAAGTGGTGCTCGCAGGCCACCCGCCTGCAGGTGCGCACGAACGCGGACAACCCGGAGCAGACGCGCAACGCGATCGCCTTCGGCGCCACCGGCATCGGTCTCACCCGCACCGAGCACATGTTCTTCGAGGGCGACCGCATCGACGCGATGCGCGAAATGATCCTCGCGGACTCCCTCGAGGCCCGCAAGGTCGCCCTCGCCAAGCTGCTGCCTTACCAGCGCAGCGACTTCCTCGGGATCTTCAAGGAGCTCAAGGGATACCCGGCCACGATCCGCTTCCTCGATCCCCCGCTGCACGAGTTCCTGCCCCACACCAAGGAGCAGCAGATGGACCTCGCGCGCAAGCTGGGCATCTCCGTCGACAAGATCATGCACCGCGTGCACGAGCTGCATGAGTTCAACCCGATGCTCGGCTTCCGCGGCTGCCGCCTCGGCATCAAGTACCCGGAAATCACCGAGATGCAGGCGCGCGCCGTCTTCGAGGCCGCCGCCGAGGCTCAGAAGGCCGGCGTGAAGGCGAAGCCCGAGATCATGATCCCGCTCGTCGGCTTCCGCAAGGAGCTCGACCTCCAGGTCGAGCTCGTCCACGCCACCGCCAAGGCCGTCCAGGCCGAGCGCAAGGTGAAGCTCTCCTACTCGGTCGGCACCATGATCGAGGTTCCACGCGGCGCGCTGACCGCCGACGAGATCGCCCAGACGGCTGAGTTCTTCAGCTTCGGTACGAACGATCTCACGCAGACCTGCCTCGGCATGTCGCGCGACGACTCCGGCTCGTTCCTCGGCGCCTACCAGGAATCCGAGATCTTCAAGAAGAACCCGTTCGCCTCGATCGACCAGACGGGTGTCGGCCAGCTCATGCGCATCGCCATCGAGAAGGGCCGCCAGTCCCGCCCCGACATCAAGCTCGGCATCTGCGGCGAACACGGCGGTGATCCGGATTCGGTGAAGTTCTGCCACAAGCTCGGGCTGACCTACGTCTCCTGCTCGCCGTTCCGCGTCCCCGTCGCCCGTCTGGCAGCAGCACAGGCCGCGGTCGCTGAGGGCTTGAAGAAGGCCTAATCGGTCCAGCACCTCGTTTCCTCAAGGGCCCCGTCCGCTTGCCGGACGGGGCCCTTTTCTTTTCCCACCGGGGTCTTTACCCTGCTTTGATCGATTGCGCCTCAGCCTGTCAGAAGGCGACCGATTAGCCGGTTCAGCCAGCGAAGAGCCCTTCCTCGCGGGTCCCATGGTTCCCACCCTGCTCATCGTCGATGACTCTCGCACCGTGCGCACGCTCGCCCGGCAGGCGTGCCTCACTCAGGGCTGGCACCTTCTCGAGGCCGTCGACGTCCCGCAGGGGCTGAAGTCAGCCGAACGTGTGCCGGTGGACTTGATCCTCCTCGACACGACGCTGCGCGGGCTGGAAGTCACCGAAGCGCTTCGCGCGTTCCGAAGCCATGCGAGCACCCAATCGACCCCCATCGTGCTCCTCGCTCCTTCGTTGGGGCAGGGTCACGTTCCACCCCTGGCCCGCGCACAGGCTCAGGCGCTCCTCGCGAAACCCTTCTCCCGATCCGACCTCGATCGCACGCTGAGCCACTGGCTCGTGCGTCCCGGTGCCTCCGCGCCCGCTCCTGCGGTCCACTCCTTCGCCCCAGTTCCAAGCAGGTCAGCGTAGCCGGAAGCGGACAGGCGGCACCACGATGCGCCCAGAAGCGGAATCGCACGGACGGGCGACCTGTGCCACCGCGCACCGTCTCGAGCCGATGACTGGAAATCAAGGGTTTGCCCAGAGCGAGGGCGCACGTCGCTCGCCATCGGTCGGTCGCCGGCTCGCAATCGGACGTGGTCCGCACTCCAGATTCGCCACGAGTGAGCCGATACTTCCCCCGGTTGCACCGTCGTCCCTCCGTATCATCGAAGGGAACACGCGTTCCATGTCCTTACGCACCCACCCGCTTTTTGACCACCGCATCTGGTCAGCGAGCGTCCTCTGCATCGGCCTTTTTCCCGTCACGGTGTCTGCCGCGACGGGTCGCCCGTTCGCCCACTCCGCTCTGGGTGAAACACGTTCCAGCTACTCAAGGCTCTCGCGCCCGTACCTGGCCGTGATCCTCGCGCCGCCGCTCCGTTTTGCACCCGCAGCGTCCGCTCCGGCAGATCTCCCACGCCTTCCTTCGCTGGAACCGATCGTGCGCGCCGCGACACCGGATTTCGCCACTGCCGTGCCGTCGGAGGTGCCACCCACCACCACCGTCTCGGATTCTACCACCTCCAGCTCGGCTCCGGCAAACGAGGCCCCCTTGGCCGATCCCGAACGCATGCCCGCGCCGGTCAGGATTCTGCGGGAAGATACTCCACGCGAGCTTCGAGCGGTCGATTTCCTTCCCTACTTCGTGTTCCCAGGTTCCTCCGACCCAGGCGTGCCCCCCAGCTCAGCGACCTACCGCCAGCGATGAGACGTCGACTGTTCGTCCTTCTTCTCATCGGACTCTCTCTGTCGGCGGCGCGAGCTGCGTCCGGACCGGAGCCTGCGCCACCCGCAGTGCCACCCGAAACGACCGTACACGACGCGAATGACGCCCTGCGAAGCTCGGGAGAGGATGAGGAGAGCCTGCTGCGAATTGCCGAGACCAAGACCGCAGCCGGTGATTATGCCACGGCCGAGATCGCCTTGCGTCAGTTGCTGGCCGCCCCGCCCCACCCGGAGCGCGATCATCGCGTCCTCCTCGGCCTCGCGCGGCTCCATCGACTCCGCCAGGAAGGCGCCCGGGCGGCCGCCATCTACGAGAAGCTACTCCGCGACTCACCTCAGCACCCCTCCAATCCCGCGATCTATTTGGAGCTCGCCCGCACGCTCCGCAGCTTGGGCGCCTACGACCTCTCGATCGGTCGCTTTTACAGCGTCATCAACGCAACCCTCAATCTGCCGTCGGTCGAACCCTCCGACTACCGACAACTCGCACGCACCGCTCAATTCGAACTCGCCGAGACGCACCTGATCGCCGGGCACTACGACGAAGCATCCAAGCTGTTCGAACGCCTCGTCACACTTGATCTCTCGCCCGAGGACCGAAATCTGGCGCGCTTGCAGGGAGCGAGGGCGCACGCCCGGGCGGGGCGAAGCGCCGCTGCGGTATCGATCCTCGCGCCCTCCCTCACTCCCGAAGCTGGAACTCCGGCGCTCCCCGAGGCCCTTCACCTCCAATCGACGCTTCTGCTCCAGCTCGATCGTTCGGACGAAGCGCTGGCACTGGTGCAACGTCTTCTGGCCTCAGAACATGAGCGACGACTCGATCAGCCGGAGCGCTGGCAGGAATGGCAGCGACGCACCGGCAATCAGCTGGCCAATGAGTTTTACGAGCGGGGCGACGCCGCGGCGGCACTCACGATTTATCAGACGCTGGCGGCGATGGACAAACGTCCGGAATGGAGGCTTTCACTCGTCTACCAGATCGGCCTCTGCTTCGAGCGACTCGCCGCTTTCGAGTCTGCGCTCACGGCGTACCGAGAGGTCGTCGCCGCCGGGGCGCCGACCGATTCTCCCTCTGGACAACTCGCGGATCTCGCTCGCATGGCGGGATGGCGAATCCGGCACCTTGAGTGGCAGGCGCGCACCACTCGCGAGTGGCAGCAACTCATTCAGCCCACCGTCGAGTCGACCAAACCACCGAAAGACCCCGGCAGCGCAGTCGCCGCCCCTGCATCGTGAACGAGCGCATCGTAGCCCTTCGCGCGCATCTGGAACTCTGTGAGAGGGTTCAGCAGCTGCTTGCGCAGGAACGCTCGCACTTGGAGGGCGAAGGCGACGGCTGGCTGGGCGCGTCGTCCCTCGCCGACCAGCGCAAGATGCTTCTGGGGGAGCTCCAAACGAGCCTTGAGCAGCTGCGGCGCTCCGAGACCACGATGGCGCAAACGGATCCGGTCCTGCAGGCCGAATGCTCGCGACTCATCTTGGTCGCCCGGGAAGTCACGCTCGCGGTCCTCGAGGGACAGAACGAGGTCGAGTCCCTGCTGCTGAGTAAAAGCCTGCGTCGTCCTAAGCTAGATACCTCCACCACAGCTGCGGCACCGGTCACGGCCGCCCGCCTTTATCTCCAGGCTTCGGCTCCAATCCCGGAAAAACCCTTTGATTCCCGCGTTACTTGAGTTGGACTGAACGCTGTATCCGCGTTCCATGACTCACGATTCCATCCTGATCTTCGCGGACTACCTGGTTGCACGCCAGCCCCAGACTGAGTCGCGAGTCCAGTGGGTCAGTTCGATCGGTGAGCTGGAAACCGCGCTCCTTGCCGCTGCTCCCAGCCTCATCGCGCTCGTCCTTCCGCCTAGGTCACCGCTGCTGCCCGAGGTCATTGAGCGCTGCCAGAAGCTCCAGCCTTCCGCGCCCGTCTGGATCGCTCCCTTTCACGCCGAGTCGGACATCCCCCTCGCATCACCCGCGTGGCTGCGTCCCCGTTTGCTCAGCGCGCTGGGCTGCTCCGGTGGGGGATCCGAGGCAGCGGCACGCGTTGAGGCGCTGACTGTCCTGGCGGGAGGAATCGCCCACGACTTCAATAATCTGCTGACGGCAATCCGCTGCTACAGCGAGATTCTGCACGACGAGTTATCCGAAGCGGCACCCAGCCTCCGCGATCGCACGTCGGAGATCCTCCTCGCGACCCAGCGCGCCGCGCTCATGAGCCGTCAGTTGTTGACCTTCAGTGGTCGAGCGACTCCGCACACCGAGCGCATCGACATCCAAGAGTGGCTCCCGGCGCTGAGCGGGGTCCTCCGGTCGATCCTAAGCGAGCAGACGACCCTCAGACTCGATGTTTCCCCTGCGCCACTCTGGGTCGAGGCGGACCGGAATCAGCTTGAACAGGTCCTGACGAACCTGGTGACCAACGCCCACGAGGCCATGCCCCATGGAGGCAGCCTTGAGATCAGCGCAACGCGGGTCGCACTCCCAGCCCGCAACCCAACGCAACTCCCGGCTGGCAACTACGTCGAATTCTGCGTCGCCGATTCCGGAACCGGCGTACCGGTCCACCTCCGCTCACAGCTTTTTTCGCCCTTCATAAGCACGAAGCCGCGAGGCCGCGGCCTCGGTCTTGGCCTCGCGACCGCGATGATGATCGTCCGGCGTCTTGGAGGCGAACTCATCCACCAGCCGAGTACGAGCGGGGGTGCAGCGTTCAGTGTTTTCCTGCCGCTGGTCGGCTCCTCCCTTGACAGTGCGCGGCCGCATTCAAGTCCCCTTCCTCGCGGCGGCGGTGAGCGGATCTTGATCGCGGAGGACGATCCCGCGATCCGCACCGTGGCCACGGCACTCCTTGAAACGCTCGGCTACGTGGCGGACGTGGCGGGAACCGGAGAGGAGGCATTGGCCCGCTGCGAGGGCAACGAGGGCTCTCCGCACGACGTCCTGCTGAGCGACATCAGCATGCCCGGAATGAACGGCTACGACTTGGCGGAACGGGTGCGCCGCGCACAGCCCGGCATCGCCCTCATTCTCATGTCCGGCTATGCCGGCGACCCCACCGTGATGGAAGCGAGCCGCAGGCTTGGCGCCCTTTTCCTCGAGAAGCCGTTCACGCGCGATAGCCTAAGCCAACGTCTCGCGGAAGCCCTCCAACTCCGGACGCGAGTCTAAGCTGGCGCGTCCCACGCGCGGCAACGTCTGCACCCACGAGGCCGACTGCCACTCCCCGTGCCGGGCTGAGCCGAACGCTCAACGCCGTCGACTCGGCACCCTCACCGTGGCCATGCCCGCTGCCCGGGCCGCAGCGAGTCCCGGCTCGGCGTCCTCGAATACGAGGCAGTGTTCCGGACGTACCCGCATCCGCTCGGCGGCGAGCAGGAACATATCCGGCTCCGGCTTTCCACGACCCGGGGCGACATCCCGCGGCGTGATCACGATGGGAAATAAGGAGCGCAAGCCGGCTGCCTCCAGCGCCGGAATGGCCACCTCCGGTAATCCGCCCGTGGCGATGGCGACGGGATGCCGCGCGGCCGCGCGGCGCGCTTCCGCCGCCACCGGCTCGATCACCGCGACGGCCGAGAGCCGCTCCAAGTAGAGTTCCTCCTTCAGGTGCATCACCGCGTCCGGATCGATCCGTAGTCCATAACGCTCGGCGAACAACTCCGCGACCCGACGGGTCGGAACGCCACCTAAGGCATAGAAGTACTCCTCGTCGAGGGGCTCCTCCAGGCCATTGGCCCGCATTGCCGCATCCCATGCCAGATAGTGAACCGGCATGGAATCGACCAGCGTTCCATCCAGATCAAAGATGGTCGCGGCGAAGTGTCCCGAAGGAATCTCGAGCTGCATAAACCCAGAGCAAAGCGCCTGCCACCCGATGGCTCAAGTTCTCCGTGAGCCCGGCGCGTGCTTGCTTCCCGCACGTTCCACCCCGACACTCCCCTGCCTCATGCACGAAGACCCGTCCGTCCGCCTCCAGAAATTCCTCGCCGACGCCGGCTTGTGCTCGCGGCGGGCGGCGGAGGCTCTGATCACGGCCGGGGAAGTGCGAGTCAACGGCGCACCCGCAACTCTCGGCCAGCGGATCAATCCAGCAAAGGATCGCGTCGTCGTCCAGGGACGTGAAGTCCGGAACACGCCGCAAACTCGAATGACGCTCGCGGTGAACAAACCACGAGGCTTGGTCTGCTCCAACGACGACCCCCGCAATCCGGATACCGTGTTCGACCTCCTGCCGAAGGAGCTCCAGCGGCTTCGCTTCTTCTGTGCCGGACGACTCGACAAGGACAGCGAGGGACTGATGATCCTCACGACGGACGGTGACCTCGCCAATCGGTTGATGCACCCGCGCAACACGATCGTGAAGCGTTACCAAGTGCGTCTTGAGGACCCCTTCCCAGCGTCACGGCTGGCGACGCTCCGACGCGGCGTGATGATCGAAGGAGAGCGCCACAAGGTGGAGTATGCCGCCCTTCTGAACCCCCAGCGCGAAGGCTCCTCCGTCGATCTCGATGTCTGGATGCACCACGGCAAAAAGCGGGAGATTCGCCTGCTCTTCCTCGCCCTCGGATTCCCGGTCAAGCGGCTACGCCGCTACCAGATCGGTGCCTTTCCCATCAAGGGCATCCCCCTGCGCGGCGGCAAGGCACTCAACCCGCGCGAGATCGAGTTGCTCTTTTCGCTTCCGCGCAGCACCCCCGACGAGGTAAAAACCCCGCGAGCCCGCCGCTCTCCGCGCTCCCTTTCCCCCCGTTCACCATGATCCGCTGGACTTCGCTCCGCTTCGTTTCCGTCGCTCTTGCCGTTTCATCGATTCTCTCGGCTCTTCCGCTGAGCGAGCCCACCCCGGTCCATGTGAAACCGGAGTCCTCGGCCGCCGCTTTCACCGTGTTGAAAGCGGGAAGTGATGTCACCTTGGCCTCGCCCCAGCCGGCAAGCCTGCCTTTCGGTTGGGCTGCCGTCGAACTCGCTGGCCCGCATGAGGTCTACGTCCAAAACAAGGACATCACCAAGTCGCTGGACGTCCGTCCCGGCGCCGAACTGCGGCAGGCTCCCAAGGCAGACGCTCCCATCCTCACGCTCGCCAACGCCGGCGAGACCCTCGATATCACCGGCCTGCACGGGCGATGGACCCAACTGAAGCTGGCCCGCCCACTGGTCGGCTACATCAAGGTCTCCTCGGCTGCCCTGCCCCTTGCTTCCACCCCGCGCGCGGCTCTCACCGAGTCCGCAAGCACGCCCGCCGCCCCGCTCGCTCCTCCTCCCGTGCGCGCGGCCGCCCAAGGCGCCACGGTCGGCGAAGTGTCCACCGCCGTCAGCCTCACCGATTCCGGAGGCGATTCCGTACCGCGGATCTTCCAAGGCCGGTTCGTGTCCACCCGCAGCGCCTTCCGCCCGCGCCGTCCCTACGACTGGGCTCTGGCCGACGAAAGTGGTTCGCGGTTTGCCTATCTCGACGTGTCCCGCCTGCTGCAGACGGAGCCCATCGAGAACTACGTCGGCCGCACCGTCGCCGTGCTCGGAGCCGCTCGCGCCCTGCCCGGCACCAAGGACTTTGTCATCGTCGTCGAGAGCCTTCAGCTCCGCTGATCCGGTACCCGTATTCCACCATGGCTTTGATCGACGGTAACCAGGTCGCAGAAACCATCATCGCTGAGCTCAAGGCCCACGTCGCCAGCCTGCAGGGGCGCAAGCCCTGCCTCGCTCTGGTGCGCGTAGGCGACGATCCAGCGTCGGTTTCCTACGTCCGGAAGAAGGAAAAGACCGCCGCCGAGATCGGCGTCGAGAGTCGGGTCATCCTCCCGCCCGTCACGATTTCCCAGGGTGAGCTGGAAATCCTGATCGAGGGCTTGAACGGCGATCCAACGGTGGACGGCATTCTCGTGCAGTCGCCCCTTCCGAAGCCGCTGAACGAACTCGCCATTTTCCGTCGGGTCTCACCGGACAAGGATGTCGATGGCTTCCACACCGTGAATCTGGGGAAGCTCGCTCAAGACGATGATTCCGGCTTTGTCTCCTGCACGCCCGCCGGAATCATGGAACTGCTCGCCCGCAGCAAGGTCGACCTCGCCGGAAAGCACGTGGTGGTAGTCGGACGCTCCCTCATCGTCGGCAAGCCAGTCGCCCTGCTCGCGCTGCAGAAGCGAGCCGGCGCCAACGGTACGGTCACGGTCTGCCACTCCGGCACCCGCGATCTCCCAGCGATCACACGCCAGGCCGATGTCCTGATCGCCGCCATTGGCCGACCGGAGTTCGTGACCGGCGACATGGTCAAGCCAGGTGCCGTGGTCATCGATGTCGGAATCAATCGCGTGACGGATCCGTCGCGGAAGACCGGCTACCGACTCACCGGGGATGTCCATTTCCCGTCCGTCGAACCCAAGGCCTCCCTCATCACCCCAGTCCCGGGAGGAGTCGGGCCGATGACCGTGGCCATGCTCATGCGGAATACCGTCAAGGCACACGCCCTCGCGCACGCGAATCGCTGACGCGAGTACGCGTATCTGCGGCCTCCCCACCCGCGCCGCGACCTTGCCCAGCGTCGACTTTCCGCTTCTGCTACCGCGCATGGGGACCGCCACGATTCTCGTTGTCGACGACCAGCCGGTCAACGTTCAGATCCTGCGAAAACGACTGGAACGCGAGAATCTGGCCGTAATTGCCGCCCACTCTGGCGAGGCGGCGATCGCCGCCGTGCGGGATCATCGGCCAGACCTCATCTTGCTCGATGTCGTGATGCCCGAGCTCGACGGCATCGAGGTCTGCCGACGGCTCCAGTCCGTTGAGGAAAACCGTTCCACCCCCATCATCTTCATCACCGCCTGCGACTCCAAGGAGGGCAAGATCGAGGGCCTCGGGGTCGGCGCGATCGATTACATTACCCGGCCCATCGACCTCGACGAGACAACCGCACGCGTTCTCAGCCACCTCCGCTTCGCGACCGTCAATCGTCAACTGGTCGAACTGCAGCACCGACTCGCCGAATCTCGCCGCGCCGCCACCATCGGAGCAGTCACGCAGGGGATCGCCCATAACCTCAATAACCTGCTCGGCATTGTCATCGGCTACCTCGACTTGATCCAGGCGCAGCCGGACGAACCGGAGAGCGTTCGCCGCAACGCCGACCAAGTCGAACATGCCGTCCAGCGCATCGTCGCAATCATCAAGCAGCTCAGCTCGCTGGCGGTGAGCACACACGTGCCCACCAGCCGCCGCGCGTTCGGTCCACTGGTCGCGGGCGCGATCGCCCGCTTTCGCGCGGATAACCCCTCGCCCGCGATCATCGACTGGGAAGACACCGAGCCCGACCTCGCGATCAACACGCACGTCGAGGTATTCGAGGACGCGGTGACCAAGCTCCTGATGAATGCGCTGGAGGCGTACGAGGGGCTGCCGGAGGTTCCGCGGACGATCCGCATCCGGACGATTCGACAGAACGAACCGGCTAAATCGAGGATCATCCTCCGCATCGAGGACCAAGGCAGAGGCATTGACCCGGAGATTCGCGACCAGATGTTCGAACCGTTCGTAAGCTCCAAGCAGACCGTGGGCGTGGGCATGGGCCTCACGGTGGCGCGACACGCGCTGCGCAGCCTCGGGGGCGACGTCATGCTCTTTAACCGTGACGGCGGTGGCGCCGTAGCCGAGATTCACCACCCGATCGATCCCCCACCTTCCTCGACTTAACCTCCTTTCGCATGCCTCGCCTCTCATTCATCGGTGCTGGACGAATGGCCTCGGCCATCGTGGATGGCCTGCTTGCTCAGGGCGTGTGCAGGCCTGAGGAGATTCGCTGTATTGGAGGGAGCGGTCCGTCGGCACGAACGCTCGCGGAGCGCACCGGCATCCGACACGCGTCGGACCTGAACGAGGCGCTCGACGGTGCGGATGTCGTGGTGCTGGCCTTCAAGCCGCAGCACCTCGCTGCAGCCGATCCCCGCCTCGCAGAACTCACGACGGGAAAGATGGTGGTGTCCGTTCTCGCCGCGAAGACGCTCGCCCGCCTCCACACCGTCTTTCCCCGGGCCCGGGCGCTCGTCCGGAGCATGCCCAACACGCCGGCGGCCATCGGCGCCGGCGTCACCGGCTGGTGTTCCCTTGCTCCACTCTCCGCCGAGGATCGGGCGCTCATCGTGTCGCTGCTGGGCGCCATCGGTCGCGAAATCGAGCTTCCAGAGGCCCAGATCGACGCCCTCATGGCCGTGAGTGGCTGCGGGCCGGCGTTTGTCTTTGAGTTCACCGCTGCCCTGCGCGACGCCGGCGTCGCCGCGGGCCTTTCCCGGGACCAAGCGCAGTTGCTGGCGCTGGAGACGGTCCTCGGTGCGGCGCGGTTGATGGCCCGCACCCAGGCCGAACCGGAGGATCTGCGCAACCAGGTCACCTCGCCCAACGGGACCACCTTCGCCGGACTGCAGCGCATGGCCGCCCGCGATTTCCGCGGGATGATGCAGGAAACCGTGCTCGCCGCCAAGGCGCGCTCAGCGGAACTCAGCCGGGACGGCTGATCGGGCTGTTCCCCGGGCCCGGAATCCCTCATGCTCCTCCGGCCATGAGTCCCCTCTCCGGACGAATCTTAGTCACCGGCGGCGCCGGCTTCATCGGAAGCGCCCTCGTTTGGGCCCTCAACCGACGCGGTCTCACGAACATCGTGATCACCGACCTGCTCGGCAGTGACGAAAAGTGGCGGAACCTTACTCCGCTTCGCTTCGCCGACTACCTCGAGGCCGGAGAGTTCCGGCGACAACTCCGCGAGAGCCCGGCCAGCCTCGGAACGTTCTCGTGCGTGTTCCACCTCGGAGCATGCTCGGCCACCACCGAGCGCAACGCCTCGTACCTCATCGACAACAACTTTGAGTACACCAAGGAACTCGCCCGTTGGGCGCTGAACATCGGCGCACGATTCATCTATGCCTCCTCCGCCGCGACGTATGGCGACGGATCCCGGGGGATGGATGACCGACTCGCCGACCTCAGCCAGCTCCGGCCGCTAAACATGTACGGCTACTCCAAGCACCTCTTCGACGTGTGGGCCGATCGCGAGGGACTCCTGAACCGGATCGTCGGGGTGAAGTACTTCAACGTCTTCGGACCCAACGAGGACCACAAGGGCGAGATGCGCTCCCTCGTCCACAAGGCCTTCCAGCAGATCCAGTCGACCGGCATCGTGCAGCTATTCCGGAGCCATCGCCCCGACTTCCGCGACGGAGAGCAGCAGCGCGACTTCCTCTACGTGAAAGATGCTGTCGAGATGACCCTGCACTTCGCTGACCGGGCCCCCGAAGTCGGCGGGCTCTTCAATCTGGGTTCAGGCCAGGCAAATACGTGGCTCGCCTTGGCACGCGCCCTGTTCGGCGCCCTGCAGCGGGAACCTCGGATTGAATTCATCGACATGCCCGAGGTCCTGCGGGGCAAGTACCAGTACTTCACGCTGGCCGACATCGGCAAATTACGTGCCAGCGGCTATGCGCGCGAGATGACACCCCTTTCCGAGGCGGTACGGGACTACGTCCAAGGTCATCTGGTGACCCAGCGACGCTTGGGCGAGTAACGCCGGGGCCTCTGCCCGCGGGGCAAAAACAGCTAAAAGGGGGAGCCGAAGCCGGCTCCCCGCTCCCGACTTTACGGAACAGCCTCGAGTTCGACGGCGGTCCAAGGCTTGGTCCGGCCGGCCGTGGCTTGGGTTCGAACCGCGGTGACCTTGGCGACATCGACGGCCGGAGCCGCGTTGCCCCACTCGCTGCGGATATAGGTCAGGACATGGGCTACCTTCTCGTCCGACCAATTGAAGCCACTGCCCAGCCCGAATGCCGGCATCGCGCCATTGTAGGTGTTACCCTTCACCTTGATTTCACCGACCAAGCCGTGAAGGACGAGCCGGATGAGACGCTCATCGGAGCCCGAGACCCACTCGCTGGCCGCGAGGGGCGGAAAGACGCCGGCAACGCCTTGGCCATTCACCTGGTGGCACGTGGCGCACGCACCCGGTTGATTGTAGAGACGCTTTCCAGCCGCGATCGGATCGACCGTTGCAACCGTGGCCGACTTGGCGGCGGTCTTCGGATCAAAGCGCTCATCGTAGACCAACGGATCGACTCCGCCGCGGTAGTGCACGAAGTAGATCGAGCCAACGAAGATGAGGGCCGAAAGCAGGCCGAGGAGAAACAGCGGCAACATCGAATACCCATCCTTCGGCTCGGGCTTATTGGCCGTAAGGTCGGCGTGGACATTCTGCAGGCTCGCGTCGGAGCCGTCGCCCAACGGGCGAGTGGATTCCTGATCGTGGCTGCTCATTATTTCGCTCCTTCCGCGGCGGTGCCGCCCTGGCTCTCGGACTTGGCCACGTAGACATTGGCCGCCTCCGGGTAAGCGTAACTGTCCTTCAAGCTCAACAAATAGGAAACAAGTCGCTCAGCGCGGACCGTCGGGACGATCTCATGGCCCGCGGGGGGCTGGGACGAAGCGGGCAGAAGCGATTGGATCGCCTTCGGGGAGGGCTCGCCCACGATCTTCCGGGTCTCGAAGAGGAAACGGAACGGCGGCATGACGGACCCCGGCGAGGTCAGTTGCGGATCATACAGGTGCCGGTAGTGCCACTCACGTCCATCGCGTCCCTCCTGACCGTCCTTGCGCTGACCCACGTTCCGCAGGTCCGGACCAATCCGCTGTGCACCGATCAAGACGCGGGGCTCGAGGAGGTAATCACGCGCAACACTGTGGCGCTCGCCCCAGCCGCGCTTGTCATCAATGCCGAACCCCGGCCGGCGAACCTGCTGGGTGTGACATGCGGCGCAGCCGAGATCTTGGTAAACGAGGTGACCTTGCTGAGCCAAGCCGGGCATAGGCTGCGGGAAAGCGACGCCTTCGTTGGCGTCCACCACGCGAGCCAGTCGGCCGACCGAACCTTGGTTGACGAGGATTACACCCGTCCAAGAGGCGGCCAGAGCGGCGAAGAGTCCGAGAAACAGGAGAGCGATGCGGTTCATCGTACGGGAGCCTCAAGCGGCTTTGGAGGCGTTCGGGAGAGAGGACGACGCAGGCGAACAGCAGGAGCAGCAGCTCGCCGCCATCCAGCCAAGATTGACGAGGAACGCGACATGACCCGCGACCAGCAGCACCATCGCCGAGGTCTGGGTGAAGAGGTATGGCTGGAGGCTCTGCAAGACATCGATAATCGGTGTCGGCACCGCCCCCTCACCCGCGGGCAAGCGATTCAGGCCCACGCCCTGCTTGTAACCCGCGATCGAGAGAGCGACGACGCTCGCCAGACACCCGAGCAACGAGCTCCAGAAGTGGAAGCCGACCAGGCTCGGAACCGGCCAGGAACGCCCGGTGATCCGGGGAAGCATCACGTAGAGCGTGCCGAATGCGACCATGCTGAAGAAACCGTAGTGGTTCAGCTGGGCGAGCGCGGACTGCACGAACGTAAACTGGAGCAATTCCGAGACCCCGCGAAGCGACAGCAGAACCGACGCCACTTGGGCGACCAGCAAGGCCGCGACACCCACGGCCGCGAAACGATAGGAGACGTCCTGGCGAACCGCGGCGGACGCACGAGCAAGCGTTGGGACCAGATTGCAGGCCCAGACACACACCACGACCAAAAGGACAAACGACATGGCGATGCCCAGCGAAACGACCCACGCGGGCACCGGCGCGCCCACCAGACGGGCTGGACCCGCCCAGCCGCCAAAAATCACGAGCAGCCAGAAACCGAGCGTACTCAGGTGGTAATGAGCGATCGAGCGACCCGTCAGCTTCGCAGCCAAATAGTAGAGCGCCGCGACACCGACGCCGCCAAACCAGAAAAGGAAGAGGCTGTGCGAGTACCACGTCTGCACCAACGGTTGCATCACGCCCTGCACGGGATCCACCACGAGAAGCAAGTGCGCCAGAGAAAAGACCCATGGGAACCACAACAACGCGAGAACCAGGTACCACTGGGAAATGAACACGTGCGGCGAACGGCGCGCCCGGAACGTCAGCAATGCCCAGATCGCGATCCACGCATACGCCGCGAACAAAATCATGTTCACGTACGCCGGGAACTCCAGACCCTCCACGGCCGTGCCATAACCGCCCAAGATGCCAAGCGTACCCAAGAGAACGCCGACGTTCCAGAAGACCCCGGAGACGACCAACGTCACCGGGCGGCGGACCTCGGCCTGCGCCAGTCGGGCCATCAGCCAGACGGCAATCGCGAACGCTGCATTGAAGCCCCATCCATAGACCAGAACGGCGGACTCGGCGGCGCGGACGCGGCCATAGGTCAGCCACTCGCAGTCGGCCAGGAACGCCGGGGAATGCAGCTTGAATGCGGCGATGACCGACAACGCGGTGCCCACCACAAGCCAGACCGCGGCAGCGGCGGCAAAATACAGCCCGGGGAGGCGGACGGATGCGTCAATCGACGCACCCTCCATACCCGCCGGACTGGTCTGAGAGGAAGGGGAGGCCATTCGAAAAGGAAAGCTTAGGGAGACTTCGGACGGGACGCGCCCGCCTTGGAATTGAGATCGCGAATCGTGAGCTCAACCGCGCGGTCGATCGGGAGCCGGACCAAGCCAGCCGACTGATCAACCCATCCGTAAGAGGTGGACGCCGCCGCTTCTTTTGCGCGCAACTCGCTGAGGCGAGCAGCACGACCTTCGGAGGAAAACTTCCAAGCGTCCTCGGCGGGAGCACCGACCGCAGCCGGGGTGGGCGCCGCGGGCCGCCGCGCCACCACGTAAACCACAATGAAAACGCCGAGCACGACCGCCGCACCCAGGGCGGCCAGCACGGAAAACCGACCGGAGCCGGACTTAGTCTGCGGAAGACTCATGGTAAGTAAGGGATTCGCCGATGCGGGGATCGCGGATCGGAATCAGCTTGGTGGTCGGGAAGCTGCGGAGGTAAGCCCACACGCAAATGCCTCCCACGCCAATCACGGCCGTCACGGTCCACAGCTGATGCAACTGCAGGAAAGGCAGCGCGTCGCCATTCACATCCTTCTTGGACGGCCAGACATTGTAGATCAGGTCGAGCAGGAAGATCGCCGCGATCCACAGCGCCACCCACGGCATCTGCGTGCGGCTGAGCTTACGCTTGTAACTGAGCAGAAGGAAGAAGGGCACGAAGAAATGGCCGAAGAGGAGGAGCATGCCGACCCACTTCCACTGGTTCGCAAAACCCGTGGCGCTGTTCATCTCGCGCAGGTTGTACCAGAAGGTCTCCTCCGGAATGTTGGCATTCCAGATCAGGAAGTACTGCGAGAACGTGACGTACGCCCAGAACACCGTGAAGGCGAACATGAGCTGACCAATGCTATGGAAGTGGTTCGCATTCAGAACTCCCCGGTAATCACCGCGCACCCAGAGCCACACCATGATTAGCACGCCCATCGACAGCGCCGCACGGACGCAGCCGGCGAAGTACCAGACCCCGTACATGGTCGAGAACCAGTGGTAGTCGAGCGACTTGACCCACAAGACGATGGCCAGCGTCAACGTCACCGCCGCGAGCGGCAAACCGAAGGCCGCCGTCACGCGATTACGGTACGTCCACTTGAGATCGCCATCCGCGTCCTGAGCGAACGAGGCCGCACGCAGACGGGCGGAAAGCCAGATCCAGATGCCGAACGACAGCACGGTCACCACCACGAAGGCGGTCGGATTGAGTAGGGCCGCCTTCTTCGCCCACAGGACGTCTTCACCGACGGTGCCGCTCCCGCCGACTTGCGCGAGATCGTACGCGGGATTCATCCACTTCCAGACCGCACCTGGCGCGAAGTACACACTCGCGACCAAGGGAAGGAACAGCAGGGCGAGCCACTTGAACGAAGCCAGCCCATGCTCGAACTGACGACGGATCACGACGGACCACGAGGCGTCGAAGATGTGATGGATCATCACAAGGAACAACATGCCCAAGGCGATGCCGCCCCAGAAGGTCAGCGCGACCAGCCAGGAGAAAGCGACCTTGGCGCCACCGGAGACGAGGAGGCCTAGCGCCGTGAGCGCAATGCCCGCCAAACCGATCACGAGAGCCCGACCGGCCGCCGGAGCGCCGGCGGCCATCGAGGTCGCCAAACCAGGAGAGAGGGTTGCCGCGCGAGTGCTCATTGAATACCAAGCTCCGCTTTGTGCGCCGCCGGGACATCGGCCACCGAGCCGTGCTGGGCGCGCTGCAAGGCCCGAACGTAGGCCACAATCGCCCAACGGTCTTCGGGGACCACCTTGTCGGCATAGCCCATCATGGTGCCCTTGCCGTTGGTGATCGTGTTGAAAAGTTCGCCTTCCGCCATCGCACGGATGCGGTCGTCATGGAAGGTGGGAGTCGCTCCCATTCCGTAGGCTTTCGTGATGCCGTTGCCATCACCCAAGGCTCCGTGACACGGCGCGCAGCTGATGGCATAGCGCTCGCGTCCGCGTTGCAGGAAACGTGCATCGACGGTCAAAGCCGCGGGCACTCCCCGGGTCCATTCGCCCGCACCGGCTCGACCCTGGTAAAGGGCTGCATCCGCGCGGAGGTCACCGCGGGCAACGACGCCAGCGGGAAGCGGACGCTCAACGCGGCCATCGGCGAAGAACGCGGACGACTCCTGCGGACGCAGCTTGGGCTGACGATCCATGTCCGGGAAAACTTCCAGCGGGGGTCGCGAGGAGATGCTTCCCCGGAATCCGAGGATGCCCACGGTCAAGACCACGACGAAAAAAGTGGCGAGATAAACGTAACGCATGATCAGGCCTCCAACTCAGTGATCTCGCGACCGCCCGCCTTCTCCAGCAGGGCACGCGTCGCGGCGAGGTTGAACTTCGGGTCACGCGCCTCGATGACGACGAGGAACTTGTCGTCAAGTCCGCGCACGATGTGGTCCGACTTCAGGACCGGATGGTAGTGCATCGGCAGACGATTCAGCAGGAACATGCCTCCGATCGTGGCAAAGGCCGTGAAGAGAATCGTCAGCTCGTAGGACACCGGGAAGGCGAACATCGGGCTGAAGTACGGCTTGCCACCCACGATGAGCGGATAGTCGTACGCATTCGTGAACCAGATCATCGACATGCCCGTCGTGAAACCGAGTACGCCTCCCACGAGGGAGATGCGCGGAACCTTGGAGCGACCGAGCCCCATTGCGCGGTCGAGGCCGTGGATCGGGAACGGCGTGATGCAGTCCCAGCACTTGTAGCCGGCGTCGCGCACCGTTTCCGCCGCGTGATACACCGCCGGAGCGGTGTCGAACACGGCGACGAGACCATAGGGTTGAGCAGCCATCGGAGAAGGGTCGTTTAACGTGGGAGTAAGGGCGCGCAGTGCTTAGTGGGAACGGCCGGACGTTCCGTGGCCGGCATCGCCGGAACCATGGGGGTCCGCCTGAGGCATGACGGCCTTCAACTCCGCCATCGGCATCACCGGAAGGAAACGGATGAACAGGAGGAAAAGGACGCTGAACACGCCGAAGGTGCCGAAGAACGTGAAGATCTCCACGATCGACGGGCTGTAGTAACCCCAGCTCGAGGGCAGGAAGTCGCGCGCCAGCGACGTGACGATGATCACGAAGCGCTCGAACCACATGCCGACGTTGACGAAGATGGAGAGCACCCAGACCAGCGTGGTGTTCTCGCGCACCTTCTTGAACCAGAAGAACTGCGGCGTGATCACGTTGCAGGAGATCATGATCCAGTACGCCCAGGCGTAGTGGCCGAACGCGCGGTTGATGAAGGCAAAACCCTCGTAGGGGTTCGCACCGTACCACGCGATGAAGAACTCCATGCCGTAGGCGTAACCGACAATCGTACCGGTCGCCAACGTGATCTTACACATGCAGTCGATGTGGTACTGCGTGATCAGGTCCTCGAGGCGGTAGATCGCGCGGAGCGGAAGCATCAGCGTGAGCACCATTCCGAAGCCCGAGAAGATCGCGCCCGCCACGAAGTACGGCGGGAAAATCGTCGTATGCCATCCCGGGATCAGGGACACCGCGAAGTCGAAGGACACGATCGTGTGCACCGAAAGCACGAGGGGCGTCGAGATGCCGGCGAGGATCAAATACGCCATCTCGTAGTTGCTCCAATGACGGTTGGAGCCCCGCCAGCCCATCGCGAAGAACCCGTAGAGCCAACCGCGCATGCGGTTGCCGGCCGCAGTGAAACGGTCCCGCAGGATCGCGAGGTCAGGAAGGAGTCCGACGTACCAGAACAACACCGACACCGTGCCGTAGGTCGAAACCGCGAACACGTCCCACTCCAGCGGCGAACGGAAGTTCTGCCAGATGTAATTCGAGTTCGGGATCGGGAAAAGGTACCACGCGAACCATACGCGACCGACGTGGAAGACCGGGAAGATCGCGGCGCAGACCACCGCGAAGATCGTCATCGCCTCCGCTGCACGATTGATCGACGTACGCCACTTCTGCCGGAGCAGACACAGGATCGCCGAAATCAGGGTGCCAGCGTGGCCGATACCGATCCAAAACACGAAGTTGACGATATCCCAAGCCCAGTTGACCGGGTTGGCATGACCCCACACCCCGACGCCGGTCGCCACCAGGTAGGTGATGCCAGCCACGGTGAACGAGGCAATGAAGCACGCGACCACGAAGCACACCCACCACCACGTGGGGGTCTTGCCTTCGATGATCCCGCAGATCTTGTCGGTGATCCAACCGAAGCTTCGGTTGTTTTCAACGAGCGTGGCACGCGGCAGCGCGGGCGGATTGACCTCCCTGAGGATCGCCGGCGCGTCGTGAGCAGATTCAGCAGCGTGAGACATTAGCTCAAACCTCCCGTCAGCTTGGAGACTTCACCCACGGACGAGTGGCTGTGCCCATGGCTATGGCCATGGTTGCCGGTTGCGGGGTGATTCTTGGTGTCATATTCCTTCCGGCTGAACGGCTTCTCCGTGCCGCCGGGCATCTCCGGATTCGGGTTGCGCAGCTTGCCGAGATAGGTCGTGCGCGGGCGGACGTTGAGGTAGCCGAGGACCGCATAGTCCTGCTCCCGCGCCTTGGCCTGCGACACGGCACTCTTCGGGTCGGAAACGTCGCCGAAGACGATCGCCTCAACCGGGCACACCTGCTGGCACGCGGTCTTCACCGCGCCGTCAGGGACCTGAACCTGATTCGAAGCTCCGGCCTTCACCTTCTGCGCGATCTTGGCCTGCTGGATGCGCTGCACGCAGTAGGTGCACTTCTCCATCACGCCACGCATGCGCACGGTGACTTCCGGATTCTTCACCATCTGCACCAACTCGGGCATCCCCGCCGGAGCCAGCGGTCCGAGATAGAGGCTGTCGATCTGACGCTTGTTCCAATCGAAGAAGTTGAAACGCCGAACCTTGTACGGACAGTTGTTCGCACAATAGCGGGTGCCGATGCAGCGGTTGTACGCCATCGTGTTCAACCCATCGTCGTCGTGGACCGTCGCATTGACGGGGCACACGGTCTCGCACGGAGCGAGTTCGCAGTGCTGACACGCCATGGGCTGGAGCGAAACCTGCGGATCCTCCGGGATCTCTTTGTTTCCTTCCCCGCCAAAGGCTGCCGCGTCGGCGTTGCCGTCGGAATAGTAACGATCGAGGCGAATCCAGTGCATCTCGCGCCCGCGAAGCACCTGGTCCTTGCCGACGATGGGAATGTTGTTTTCCGCCTGACACGCGACCACGCAGGCGTTGCAGCCCATGCAGGTGTTCAGGTCGATCGACATACCCCACTGATTCACACCGGTCAGATCCGGCGTCTCGTAGAGGGAATTACCACGCGGCGTGGTCTTGGCCACGAAGGCTGGGTCCTTGCCGGCATCGCGACCGAGGATCGCCGGCGAATGCGACTCAGTGCCGAAGGAATCCACCCAACCCGGATTGGAGACCGCCTCGGTCAGGTTGGCCTCGCGCACGATGTCGCGGCCTTCCATCGACCAATGCTCCTGGGTGTTAGCCAGCGCGTAGCGCTCCGACGTGACAGAGATACGTGCGCCGACGGCGATGTCGGCGCCGGCCGACGTGCGCAGCGGGAAGAAGTCGTGCCCCGTGCCTTGGCCAATCCGCCCGGATGCGCGGCGACCATAACCCAGCGGGAGAACGATGGTGTAATTGGACAGGCCTGGCTGAATGTGCAGCGGGCCGCGTACCGTGCGTCCGCCCAACGTCACCTCACCGATGAACGCCATCTCGCGTCCCTGATCAAAGGTCGCCGTCTCTTTGCGCGCCACCTGAAGCAAGGATCCCGCCGGTGTGATGCCGAGTTCTTTGCCCAAGCGCGGACTGACAAGGATCGCGTTGTCCCACGCGAGCTTGGTCATCGGCTCAGGACACTCCTGCAGCCAGCCGTTATTGGCGAAGCGACCATCGTCGACCTTGGAATCGGCCACGAAGCGGACCTCAAGATTGTCCTTCGAGAGCGCCACCGGAGCGGCGGCGCTATTGATGGCCGCGCGAACGCCGGCGTTGTTCAGCGTGACGCGAGCCACCGGATACGCCGAGCCAGCGAGCAGGCCATCGTGCAGGAACCGGCGGAAAGCTTCCGCGCCACCACCCGAGATGCGGGCGATCGTCTGGGAAACCAAGGCATACGGATCCGTCACCTCTTCGCCCGCGATTCGAGCCAAGACTTCAAGCTCCGTCAGACCGCCGAACAGCGGCAGAATCTGCGGCTGGACAGGGACCACCGTGCCATCGGCCGTGCGGGCATCGCCCCACGACTCAAGGAAGTGAGCGGCGGCGAGATTCGCCGAGGCAAGGGCGGATGTCTCATCCGGATAGTAGCCGAGGCGCACGACGTCGGCGACCCCCTTGATCGCACCGGCGAAATCGAGGTCCGCCGGGGCATTGTAGGCGGGATTACCGCCGAGGATCACCAAGGTCTTGACCGCACCGGACTTTGCCGCAGCGACGACATCGCCGATGGAGGCCGCGGAGTGATCCGGCAAGGAGACGAAATCGACCGTCGCTCCGACGTTACCGAGGGCAACATTGAGGGCGTAGACGAGCGCGTGGACCGAGGCCGGAAGATGATTGCCAGCGACCACCAGCGAAGCGCCGCGGTGGGCCTTGAGATCGGCGGCCGCAGCCGAGAGCCATTGCGCCTTGTCCTTGAACTCCAGACCACCCGCCAGCGAGGCGAAGGACGCATCGCCCGTGACCTCCGCCGACAACGCGGCGGTAAACGCGAGCATGTGGCTGCTCGCGAGGCGGAGACGATGGTCGGCCATGGAACCCGTCAGCGAGAACGTGCTCTCGACGGAGTAGAGGCGGTTCATCGGGTCGGTCGGGCGAGTCACCCGGCGGCCCTTGGCGAAGTCGCGAGCATACGCGAGCGCATGCGCATCACGGCTCAGGAAATCGGCGTCGATCGCCACGATCCGCTTCGCCTTGGCGAAGTGGTAGACCGGCTTGACGCGGGAGCCGAAGGCGGCCTGCCCGGCCTCGAGCGGGGCATCGTCGCGAACCGGCTCGTACTCTGCCCACATCGCCTTCGGGAACTTAGCCCGGAGGCGTTGGACCAGCGCCGCCCGGGTGGGCGAGCTCGACTGGTCGGCGAGGAAGGCCAGACCGGCTCCCCCTGCGGCAGCGGCAGCCTTGCCGATCCCTGCGAGCAGATCCTGCACGGCGGGCGCGGCGGCGACTGCGCCCTTGATCGTGTGCGACGTGGCCCGATCGGGATCGTAAAGGTCCAGCAACGCGGCCTGAGCGACCAGATTGGTCGCACCACCGTAAGGAGCATAGGACGGGTTGCCCTCGAGCTTCGTCGGGCGGCCCGAGCGTGTCTCGGCCAGCAGCGGGATAGCCCCACCGCGGATCGGCATCGACGTCGCAAAGAACAGCGGAAGGCCGGGGATCACCCCCTCGACCGACTTGCCATACGCGAGAATCTTCTCCTCCGGACGACGGCAGCCGGCCGCGAGGCCCACGCCACCGAGCGCAAAGGACGCCGCCATGATGCGGAAGAAGTGACGCCGGTCGACGCCATCGATCTCGGAGGCTCCCTCCGGAAATTCACGAGCGACTTGGTCGCGGAAGCCAGGCGTCGCCGCCAGTTCGTCGAGGCTACGCCAGTAACGGCGGCCGCGCGCTTCACCTTCCGAAGGTTCGGGATGCTGAAATTTGCGTTTCATCGATGGCAGCCAGAGCAGCTTTGCGGAGGTTTAACGTTCCAGTCGTGGACGAACTTCTTACCCTGTTCGAGCTGGCCTTCGACCCCACCCGGGTGCTGCCAGTCGAGCTTGGTCACCAGCTCGGGCGAGCGGATGAACTTCTCGGGTTCACGGTGACAATCCAAGCAGAAGCCCATCGAAAGGGGCTTCGAGTGCGTCACCACGTCCATCTGGTCAATCCGACCATGGCACTCCACGCACGACACGCCTCGAGCGATGTGCACGGAGTGGTTGAAATAGGCATACTCGGGCAGAACGTGGACGTTCACCCAAGGCACCGGGTTGCCCGACTCATAGCTCGTGCGCACCGGCTCCAGCAGCGGGCTATTCGCCTTGATGATGCTGTGACAGTTCATGCACGTCTGGGAGGACGGGATGTTAGCATGACCCGACTTCTCCACGTTGCTGTGGCAGTAGCGGCAATCCAGCCCCAGTTCACCAGCGTGCAGCGTGTGGCTGAACGGCACCGGCTGGACCGGAGCGTAACCCACCCGCGTATACTTGGGCGTTGCGTAGTAATTCGTTGCAGCCGTGACAATTCCGCCCAGAACAAACACGTAAATGATGATCTGGAGCGGCAGTCGATTGGCCGACTTGGGAAAGAGCTTCGACATAGCCGGAAATTACTGAGGGTAAAGGCTTTAGGCCCGCTTAGGCCTGGCCGTGGCGGCGGGATACCGCCCGCTGTTCGGGACGCACGGACAGCGCGGGTTTGCCCGCCGGAGCGGATGCCGTTGCCGAGGACTCACGGGCCACCAGACGGGATCCGCCTACGGAAACCGCCATCAGGCCGATGAGTTTGGCAAAGAAAGTTTTTCTCGTGGAGAGTGTGCTCACGGTCGTCGCAAGTGCTGAAAATCAGCGGCGAATCGAACGGAGCGCGGTTTCGAAAGTAAACCAAAAATTCCCCGGGAGGGGCAAATACACCGAGGCATTAGACCGAACGCAGAGCGAATGCGGCCCGCTAATTGCACTCGAGAAGACCGCTTCTGCCCGCTCTTCAGGTCACAAACTGTCCGTCCCGCATCGGCAGCGTGTGATCGCAACGCGCGGCCAGCTCCGGATTGTGCGTCACGACCACGATCGCCTGGCCGTTTTGTCGCGCCAAACCGGTCAGTAAGTCGAACACCATCGCAGAGTTACGCACGTCCAAATTCCCCGTCGGTTCATCCGCGAGCAGAATCGATGGCTGATTCGCCAGGGCCCGTGCGATGGCCACGCGCTGCTGCTCGCCGCCGGAAAGCTGATTGCCAAGGCGATGCGTTTTGGCTCCCAAGCCGACTGAGGTCAGAAGGGCATGGGCCCGTTCCTGCATCTCCGGCAGGCTCCACCGCCCCAACTTGCGCATGGGCAACATTACGTTCTCCAGCGCCGAGAACTCGAGGAGGAGAAAGTGGAACTGAAAAACGAATCCAAGATGGCGTCCGCGCGCGGCGGTGCGGGCGGCATCGTCATCACGGGGCATCAACTGGCCATCGATCCAGATCTCGCCGCGATCCGGAACGTCCAGAAGGCCAAGGAGGTACAGGAGGGTCGACTTGCCACACCCGGAGGGCCCGACCATGGCATAGACTTCCCCACGCCGCGCCGCGAACGATACCCCGCGCAGCACGTGGACCTGCCCCTCCCCCTGCCCCAGCGACCGGTGCAGGCCTTCACACCGCAGCACCGCGTCATCCGCAGAGGGCGCGAGACTCGAAGGCATGGCGGAGGGCGTCTTCATTGCGCCGTTCCCCGGATCACGTCGCCCGGCTCCAGGCGCGCTGCCCGCCGCGCGGGAATCAAGCTCGCCGCCATCACCATCACCACCGAGATCACCACTGCGGACAGGTAATGCCACGCCGACCACGCCACAATGAAGTGGTCGGCGGTGAAGATACCGCGAATTCGGATCTTCATGAGCGATACACCGTAGGTCACGGCCGCTCCAAGGCCACAACCCAAGAGCGCCCCCACTGCGAGAACCATGGCCGCCTGCCAGAGGAAGATCCGCGTCACGTCCCGCCGCGTATACCCCATCGACCGCAGGATCGCGATGTCCTTGGTCTTCTCCATCACGACCAGCGCGAGCGTATTGTACATGGCGATGCCCGCAATGAGCGTGAAGACCGAGACCGTGATGCTCGTCGAAAGGCGCAGGGCGCGAAAAACGTCGAGCCAGGTCCGCTCCCGCTCCTGCCACGAGGAGGCGCTGTGGCCCAGCACCGCCTCCATATGCGCCGCGTCCTGCGTCGCCCGATCCCGGTCGAGCACGTTGACCTGAATAAAGGACGCCCCGGTCGGCCGGCGCAGGAGCGAGCGCGCCTCACCGAGGTGCAGGAAGACGCGATCCTTATCGATCTCGCCGATCCCCGTCTCGAAGATCGCTGAAACGCGATACCGGCGCACTTCCCCGCCCGCCTGCAGCTGAAACGAATCACCCACCTCCAGTTGCAGGCGCTCCGCGAGCTTGATTCCGACCAAGGTGCCCGCCGGGGTCTGACGAAAGTCCGCGAGGTGTCCACGCACAATCTGACGGGCCAGATCGGACACCTGCAGGTGGTCCTCCAACTGGATGCCGTACACCCGCGCCGCCTCGTTCTTGAAGCTCGAACGGATCTCCGCCGCACCATACAGCACTTCGGAGGTGCCCGCGACGTTCGCAAACCGTCGCACCGCTTCGATCAAGAGAGCGGGATCCTGGATTCCTTGGATGTACTTTCGTCCTTCCTTGACCTCCACGACGAAGCCAGAGGCGTCGTTGCCGCGCTCCGCCTCCATCGTCCGCAGGGTCTCCTGAATCCGGTCTTCAATGCGGATCGCGCCGTTGGTCCCCACGATCGTCTTGATGAAAAATCGTTCGAAGCCGGTCGTCGTCGCCTGAGTCACCACGAATAAGCCCACGCCCAGTGTGATGCACGCCAGACTCATCACCATGGCCCGGCGGCGGGCGGTGAGAAACCGAAGGGCGATCCGCAGATTGGTCGACACAGCGCGAAAGGGGGCAGACGGCAGCAGCGTCCTCAGGGCGAGCCCGTCGCTTGGCGCACCCGGTCACCGGCACGCACCTGATCCAGATTTTCCACCAAGACCCGCTCCCCTTCCGCCAAGCCGTCAAGCGACTCGACTTCGTTCAGGCTGACGAAACCGGTACGCACGGTCCGCAATTCCACGCGACCGTCACGGACCACGTAAACCTTGCCGTCGAAAAGCGCCCGCCGCGGGAAGATGAGCGCCTGCGGACGCTCCCCAACCACCACGCTGACCTCACCGGTCAGGCCAGGCAGGAGTCGCTCCGCCGGCACGTCGACTTCCAAAAAGGCCACGTAACGCTGAGTCGCCGCATCGGCCGTCGGCAGGAGCTTCGAAACCTGCGCCCCAAAACGTTCGTCACCGTAGCCGAGAAAACGCACCGAGGCCCGCTGGCCGATGCGGATTCCGGAGAAGTTCTCCTCGCTGATCTTCGCCTCCACCGTGCGCCGTGTCGAAATCAGCGTCGCGATCGGTGACTCGCCCCCAATCAAATCACCCGGACGCGCGAACACTTCGGAGATCACGCCGTCCGCCGGCGCGGTGACCGTCATCTTCTCCCTCTGACGACGCCGGACCGCGAGGGCGTTCTCAAGCTGCGCGATCGCCGCTTCGTTGGCCAACGTCTCCAGCGCGAGGCGCTGCTCGATCGCCTTCACGTTGCGGCGCGAACGATCCAGGTCGACGGATGACACCGTTCCCATGGTCACCGCCCGCTCCAGATTGCCCAGATCGACCCGAGCATTTTCCAACTCGATCCGCGTCACCGAGCCCACCTCCACACGCCGTCGCGCCGTCTGCAGGCTCTCTTCAGTCGAAGCGATCTCCAGTTCCAAGTCCACGGTGTCCAACTGCACCAGGAAATCCCCGGCCTTCACCGCCGATCCGACCTCCAAGGCCGTCTGCGTGATCCGACCCGGAACCGAGGCGCGCACCGTCGCCACGAACTCGGCCGCCACCGTCACGCTTCCGGTGACGGCGTTCACGGCCTTGCCGCGGCGCACGGACTCCGTCCGCACCTCCGGACCCGAATGCGCCCAGACCGCATAGCCGACCCCCGCAAGCAACAGGGCGACCACAACGAGACCAACGGCGCGAGAGGAAGGAAAACGCGGGTTCATGGACGGGGTTCGGAAAGTCGGGACAGCATCGGATCTTGGCCGATGACGGACAGGAACTCGGCCAGTCGGCCGAGGTACTCAACGCGATAGGCAAAGGTCCGCACCAGCACCTCATCCCGCGAGAGCGCCACGGACGCCGCATCCCGGCGCGAGAGGTTGCCGCGAGCCACTTCCTCCTGTTGAAAGCGCACCAACCCATCGAGCTGGGACAGGCGGCCCTCGCCGACCGCGGTCTGACGCTGAGCGATCTCGAGGAGCCTCGCCTGATTGCGCGCCCGCTCGACCACTTCCGCCCGGCGCGTCGTCCGCTCGCCCTCGATCTGCCGCGCTCGTAACAGCGACGCCTTGCGCTGGGCGCGCGTTGCGTAGCCGTCGAAAATGGTCCAGGTGAGATTGATGCCGGCGTAAAACGACTGGATGCGCGCCCGGTCCGAGGGACTTCCCGTGTAACTCACTTCGTCCTGCATCGCCCCGGTCACCACGTTGAACTTGGGCCGGAGGTTCACGTCAGCGATCCGAAAATTGAGGCGCTCCTGCTCGAGTTGGAGCGTGAGTGCCCCGAGCCGGAAATCACCGCCGGCATCGCGATCGGCCGCGAACCGCTCCAGCAAGGGCCCCGGCCCGCCGGGCAGCAGCGGGAGAGGTGGAATCGTATCGGGAATGTCCTCCATCGCCAGCGGGGAAATGCCGGCCAGCCGCTCCAGCGCACCCTGATTGTAGCGCAGTGCCTCCATGCCCCGCTCCCACTCCAGCCGCGCCTCCTCCACTCGGAGTTGGGCACCGAAGAGCTCCGCCCTGGGGGCTGCGCCGGACTCGATCCGCGACTCCATCGCCCGAAGATCCTCCTCCGCGAGCTTCACCATCGTATCGAGGCGCTTGAGGCCCGCCTTCTCCACCACCAACCGAAGGAAAACCTGCCGCAGATCCAGCACGAGAACCCGCATCGCCTCCGCTTGGTTCTTCTCCGTGATCAGCGAGGAAATCTGCGCCACCCGAACCCCGTCCCGCAACGCTCCCCAGTGATACAGCGGCTGCGTCAGACCGAAGTTATAGGTGAGCTTCTCAGCCGGGTATGCGCCGGAGCGATCGAGCCGCCGCTCTTGCGCCGCGCTGTAGGTGCCGCTGCCACCCACGTAGGGACGCATCCGGGCGCGCGCGACCTCCTCCATCTGCTCCGCAATGAGCGAGTCGGCCGAAGCCCGGATCGCGTTGGGCGACTGCCGCAACGCCGTCGCAAGCACGCGTTCGAGCGTCGGGAAAAGCTGCTCCGGCAACACGATCCCGTTCGCCACGGGCGCGCGCGGCTCGGCCCGAGCGGACGAGACGAAGCCCAAGGCTCCGGCGACACTCACAACCAAAACGAAAAGAATCTTCGAGGAGGAAACCACCGTCAAAACAAGAGGGCGAACAGCCCGCAGCCCGTTGCAGGGAAGGCGGGTTTGCAACACAGAAAGCGGCTGCCGTTAGCCCGAGCAACTCTATCGCAAAACTGCCTCAAGGTCTGCCTCCTGCGGGGGTCGCGGGCTCGATGACCAGATCATACAGCGCGAGGGAAAGCTCCCGCACATCGCCCATGCCGGGCGACCGCGGCGGCGACGTCGCCGCGAACTCCCAGGTCACGCGAGCACCGGCATCCACGGTCAGCACCGACGTCACGAAGCGACCACGCTTCACCCCCAACTCACCACGCCAGTGTTCCGCCCCCCCCACGCGCAGCACGAGGTGCCCGTCTCCCATCCCGCGCGCTTCCCCACGGATCCGAAGGGTCACGGCGCGCTCGCCAGGGTTTTCCACGCCCAGCGTCCCCGTCGAGGCCGTCCAGCGCCAGGTCCGTCCTTCACCCGCCTCCGCAGGATACCAACCGTCACCGCGCACGACCCGGACGGCGGCAGTCTCCACGCGAAAGAACTCGCCCGGAGGAGGAGCCAACTGACTCAACCCCAACGGCACCCCAAGATTACCCGCGAGGAGAAGTGGCAACCAACGCACGCCGCGGGGCACCAACACGTTGAAGGCCAGCGCAAGCGGCAACAGAACCCGCGGGTAAGCGCCCGGGAAACCCTCCCAGACGGGCTGCGAGACGAACATCAGCAAGACCGCAAAGGGCACCGCTGCACGCCACCACGCGGCTCGAGGTTGCCACCACAGGACCAGAAAGAGGAACTGCACCAAGGTACCCAGCAGCGCCGCCAGACCCAGCACTTCCGGCGGACGAAGGCCGTTCGCAAGCGCCCCACGCATCAGCTCCACGCCCTTGCCCACCAGCCCCGCGAGGGGCCAGGTGAAGTTGCCGTCGCCGGCATCGCCGACCGGGCCGAAACGATGGGAGACATAGAGCATCCACAGCGCGAGCGGAGCCACCACCCAAAGGCTTCGCCAGGCCACGTTGCCCCACTGCCGCAGGCGCTGCGGCCAGGCGTCGAGGAGAACCGCAGTCGACAGCACGCTCGTTTCCTTTGTCAGAGCCGCCAGCGCCAGCCAGACCACCCCACGACGCGACCAACCGCACTCGACGGCCCGCACCGCCAGCGCCGTCAGGAGGAGCGCAGGTGCATCGAGGAGCGCATGGCGGACGCTCAGACAGACCCCGGCGGAAAAGAGAAAACCCGCCCAACGCAGAAAGTTCTGCCACCCGTTCGCCGGGAACCAGGCGAGCAGCAGCCACGCGAAGCCGAACCAGCACACGGCGTTCATCACCGCGTAAGCCTGCAACACCCACCACGGCTCACCCGCCCCTGCAACCCACGCTAGCCACGGCACCAGGACGCGGCGCGCACGGTAGTGCGGATTGTCCAGCGCGACGTCGAGGCTCGGTTCCTGCAGCAGGGGATGGAGCGCAATTTGCGCGTAGTACGTGCCGTCGTACCCGAAGGAGTCCTCGTGCACGTAGTGCGGCGTGGCACGCAACGCCGGCACGGTCGCCGGCGCCACCCGATCGCCCACCGAGATCAGGCGCGTAAAGCCCTGTTCCGGCTGATGGAAACGCGCGAAGGCGACGAAAAAGGCCGCGACGCAGGCGAGGTACAGCACCCGCCACACCCATCGCCCACGCTGGCTCACGCTCGGCGGCTTTTCACAGGTCGACATCACGAATCAGGTTCCAAGCGCCAAAGCCGAAGTCCACCAAACGTGCGCACAGGCTCCCAGCGGGCGCCGCGAAGGCGTTCCTCCGCTTGGGGACGCTCTGCCTCAAACACCAGCGCAAAGACCGGCCGCCGCGCCGCATGGAGGCGGCGCACGAGGTCCGGGCCAGAATCCGGCCGGAGATCATCGAAACGGAGGGTGGCCACGGGAGTGTAATAGTAGAGCGCGCCAGAGGTCGCGAAACTAGAGACGACCGCATCTGAGGGAAGGTTTCCCGCGACCCAGCGTCCGGCCTCGCGGTACACGCGCTCCGCTGGGCCGATCGCGGAAAGATGCAGCTGCGGCAACCACAGCCACGCGAGCACCCCCGCCCAAACCGCCAACACGGCCGCCCCGAAGGAACACCACCGGGGAGCACGCACCCCTCCCCAACGCTCCGCGATCGCCTGCCACGCCAGCACCGCCGCCAACACCCAGGCCGGAAAAGCGGGCAGCACGAAGCGCAAACACCACCAGACTTCATGGGTCACGGGATAGGTCGCATAAAAGCCCCCCAGCGCGGCAACCCACATGCCCAAACCCACCATTCGCCACCGCTGTTTGGTATCCCGGAGCAGGAAGACCCCGGCCAGCGGGAGCACCAGCACGAGTCCCGGCACGACCCGCGGCAGCCATTCGGCGTAGAACCGCAGGGTGACTCCGACCCACTCGGCTCCGAGCGCGGCGAAGATGTTGCCATAGCCGCTCGCGAGCGGATGACCGTACAACGTAAACTGGTAAAATCCGAGGAACAGCGCGCCCGGCAAGCCACCCAACGCCGCACCCAGCCAGCGCCGCCAGCAACCCAAGATCACCACCAGCGCCGGAATCACCACCGCACTGGTCGGCCGCACCGCCACCGCCACCGCCACCGCCGCGCCGCAGGCCAGCGACCATCCCACCGACGCCCCACCCGTCTGCCCACGCGAACGCCCCGCCCGCAACGCCGCCACCAACGCGGCCAGGCTCCAGACCGCGGCCGGAAGGTCGCTCAGCGGCTGCAACGCGCCGAAGAGAGTGACCGGGCTGGCCATGAGCACCGCCGCACCCGCCCACGCCAGCGGCCGCGCCACACCAAGTTCGCGCGCCGCACCCACCATCAGCAGTGGAAACGCGGCCGCCAGCACTACGCCCACAACCAGCGGCCCCCAATCCCAACCCAGGACCAAGCCCGCCAGCGCGAACTGCAGCGGCAGACCCGGAGGGTACGTCGGTACCGCCTCACCCTCGCGTCCACCCAGCGTGAACCCGAGGGGCATAAACTCGTTCGGTCGCGCCACCGACCGCAATTCCTCCGGTAGCCGCAACGCCGTGGACCACTGGCCCTCGGCGAACAACTTCGCGCTGTTCAGGTATCCCGAGGAATCAGCCCCGCCCGCCACCACTTCAAAGCGACTCCCGATCGCCCATACCCAAGAAGCCCACAGGAGAAGACACGCGATGGTTCCCGCCGCCATCGGTCCCCGGCGCCACCCTCTCGCCGCTCCCCACGCTCCCTTGAAGAACATCACAGCAACGGTGGCGCCGCCCCTCGGTCACCGAAAGAAATTGTACTTCACGATCGCGTACAGCGCCCGCACGCCATCTTTCCAGCCGATCTTCTTTCCCTCCGCGTAGGTGCGCCCGTAGTAGCTGATGCCGACCTCGTAGATGGCGCAATTCAGCTTGGCGACCTTCGCGGTGATCTCCGGCTCAAAGCCGAAACGGTCTTCCTCCAGCGTAATCTGCTGCAGGATCCCCCGGCGGAAGACTTTGTAGCAGGTCTCCATGTCGGTGAGGTTCAGGTTGGTCGCCATGTTCGAGACCAGAGTCAGGAACTTATTTCCCACCATGTGCCAGAAATAGACTACCCGATGGGCCTCGCCGCCAGCGAAGCGCGAGCCGAACACCACATCCGCCCGGCCTTCCAGGATCGGACGGAGCAGCCGAGGATACTCCGCGGGATCGTACTCCAAGTCGGCATCCTGCACGATCACCACGTCCCCGGTCGCCTGCGCAAACCCGGTCCGCAACGCCGCTCCCTTGCCCCGGTTGAAGGTGTGGTACAGCACGCGGTCCACGAGCGGCGCGATCTCCGCGCGGAGCAGCGCCTGCGTGCCGTCAGTGGAGCAGTCGTCGACGATGATGATCTCCTTGCATTCGATCGGCGCGGCTCGCACGCGGTCCACCACCGCACGCAGGGTGGCCACCTCGTTGTAGCAGGGGATCACAATGCTGAGTTTCATGGGCGGTGAGGCAGCGCGACGTTGGCAACCCGGCAGGCCGGGGGCGAGCCTCTTCCCGCGCCCGCCGGCAGTCCGCGCTCCGCCGGAGAAACCGGTTGCGCCGATCGCGGACTTTTCCGCATGCTCCGAAGATGAGCGTGCTTGAAGGCCTCCTGCGGCGCTTCCGCTTCGTGCGCCGCCTGGAACGCCGGGCGGAGACCGCGGAGCGTGCCCTCGCCGAGGCGGGCGTGGCTTTCCCGCCCGGGCACTTCTACTCGCCGCTTCCGTCCCGCGCCGAGGTGGCCCGGGCGTTCGCCGAGGCCCCGAGCGAGCCTCCCTTTCCCGCCATCGAACTGCACGCCTCCGAGCAGGACGCACTGCTGGAACGTTTCGCGGGCTTCTACGGTGAGCAGCCATTCCCGGAGCAACCGCGGGAGGGCTGGCGCTTTCATCTCCGCAATCCGTCGTACGGCTGCTTCGACGCCATCATGCTCTGGTCGATGCTGCGCACACTCGGCACACGACGGGTCATCGAGGTCGGCTCCGGCTTCAGCTCCGCCGCCATGCTCGACCTCAATGAACACGTCTTCGGGCGACGGATGGAACTCACGTTCATCGACCCCGACATGGCCCGACTGCGTCCGTTGCTCAAGCCGGAGGATCTGGGCGGGGTCACGCTGCGGGAACAGCGGGTGCAGGAGGTGCCCCTCGAAGTCTTCGACGCGCTGCGCGACGGCGACGTGCTCTTCATCGACTCATCGCATGTAAGCAAGATCGGCAGCGACGTGAACCACCTGTTCTTCCGCGTCCTGCCGCGCCTCGCTCCCGGCGTGCGGGTGCACGTTCACGATGTCGCCGGCAACCTCGATTACCCGCGCGAGTGGCTGGACGAGGGCCGGGCGTGGAACGAGCAGTACCTGCTCCGCGCGTTCCTCATGTACAACCGCGCTTTCGCGGTCGAGTTCTTCACCGGTTGGCTCTTCAACCGCCGCCACGCGTTTCTACGCGAGCGTCTGCCCCTCTGCGCCGAGGGCGGCGGGGGGCAGATCTGGCTCCGGCGGACCAAAGAACCGCCGACCGCTTAGGGCAGCAGGCGAATCCGGATGTTCCGGTAGTGAATCTGACTCTCCGGGTCGTGCCCTTGGAGAGCGATCGTGCCGGAGTCGATCAAGCGGCCCTTGTAGGAGCCTTCCCGGACCGGATTTTCCTCTTCCGTGTAATCCGTGATCAGGCGGTCATTCACCCAGGTACGGACGCGCTTGCCCTCCACTTTCACGCGGAGCGCGAACCACTCGTTGTCCTTCGCGATGGCGTCGAAGTTGTCCTTGATGCCGTAAAGTCCTGCGGTGCGCTTGGGGTCCTTGTGCGAGTTGTTCACCTGCACCTCGTAACCCTTCAGCGGCCAGCCGGTCTGCTGAAAGACCGTGTGAAAGTACACGCCCGAGTTCCCCTTGGGGAAGGTCTTCACGTCGAGCTTCAGCTCGAAGTTCCGGAAGGTGTGACCACCCACGGTACCTTCGTAGAAGAGGTGCGCCCGCGGACCGAGGACCACGATGCAGCCATCCTTCACCGAAAACGTCGCCGGCGCTTCGCTCGCCCGCCAGCCGTCGAGCGTCTTGCCGTCGAAGAGGAGTTGCCAGCCCTCCGCAGTTTCCGCCGAGGTCAGCTGATTTTGGGCCGAGGACACCGAAAAAAGACCCGCCGAAAGGAGCAGGCCAACGAGGAAGGGGAGTCGTTTCATGCCCCTCAAGGTTGACGCGCTCTCGCAGATGCGGCGAGCCAATTGCGGGTCCGCTCAGCGCGGGTCGTGGCCCCCGAGCGATCGGCGACACGCTCCGTCTCCACGTCCGTCCCCCGGCCATCCGCAGTCGGCTCGATCGGCCCCACGGGGCGGGCGCCTCCCGAGGCACGTCACTCGATCCGCAAGCCTTCGTTGTCCGCCGTCAGGGCCCGCGCCACCGAGGGCAGGCCAGCTTGGGTAAACGCGGCCGACATCGCGGCCGACACCGCCGTGACATCGCCGCGCCGGCAGACACACAACACACTCGAACCGCTCCCGCTCAACCAACCCGTCAGCGCGCCCGCGGCACATCCCGCGTCAATCGCCGCCCGGGCCCCCGGGATCGAGGGCAAGCGGTACGGTTCATGCATGAAATCGGCCACCGCATGACGCAACCGATCGAACTGGCCCGTAGCGAAGGCTGCGACGAGGTAACTCGCGCTGTTGATGCTCCGGACCGCGTCAAAGTACGGCAGTGACGCGGGCAAAACCCCCCGCGCCGCCTTGGTCAGCATCTCCGATTCTGGCGACACGACCACGAAGATGAGGTCGGAAGGAATGACGACGCGAATGGTGTCGAGATAGGCGCCGGTCGCCGGATCGCAGCGCGAAACGCAGAATCCGCCCAGAATGCCCGCCGAGGCATTATCGGGATGGCCCTCGAGCTCGGTCGCCAAGGCCACCAAGCGTTCGCGCGAGAGCCCAGCGCCGCGAAGGACATTCAGACCGGCCAGGACGCCCGCAATCACGGTCACGCTGGATCCCAGCCCGCGCGCCGGTGGAACCTCACCATCGATGCGGAAGGCGAACCCCTCCGGAGCGAGGCCTGTCGCCGCGAGGAAGGCCGCCGTGGTGTCGGCCACCATGTCAGTGGCCCGCGCGTCGGCAGGCCGCTCCGGCTGTGGTCCCGCGCCCGGGCTCCGGGTCAGCGTCACCCGGTTGTGAACCGAGAGCGCCAGGCCCAGGGTGTCGAAGCCGGCACCACAGTTGGAAGTGCTTCCCGGAACGCGGACGGTGACGGAGGCGGGGGGTGACGCGGTCATCAGCGGCGCAGTTTGAACGCCTTCTTGATTTCGAGCGCATCAGCCCGCGCACGCAAGTCGTCACGTTTGTCGTGCAGCTTCTTTCCGGTGCAAAGCCCGAGCTCCACCTTGACGAGCGCTTCCTTGAAATACATCCGCAGCGGCACGAGTGCCCGGCCGCCGGTGCTGAGCGCCTGCGCGATCTTCCGAATCTGGTGACGGTGCAAGAGAAGCTTACGGATGCGGCGGGCGTCGTGATTGAGCCGGTTTCCGAAGGCGTACTCTTCGATGTAAGCGTTGTGGAGCCACAGTTCGCCCCGTTCAACACGGCCGAAGGCGTCGTTGATTTGCGCGCGACCCGCCCGCACGGATTTCACCTCGGTGCCCTTCAGCTCGATGCCCGCCTCAAAGCGCTCGTCGACCGTGAAGTCGCGCAGCACCTTGGAATTCCGGACCTCCGTGATCCGGGGAGCTTGATCTTTCTTGCGGGCGGTCATCGCGGGACAAAGTGAAAGGTGACCGGAGTCGACCCGCCGCGCGACCTTGGAAAAGCATGCGGCCGAGCGAGCGGCCGACGCGTTCCTTCCGGCGTTAGGCCGACTTCGCCGTACCCAGCTCGAAGCTGATCTTGCCCTCGATCACCTCGCGCAACGCGATGTCCTCGGGCGCCAGCTTTTCGAGCGACTCCACCAGCGGACGGTTGCCACGCTTGAGTTGCTTCACGCGCCGCGACACCACATTGATCAGGATGTTCGGGTCGGGAATCGTCTTGAGCGCTTCCTTGATGTAATCGTCTCTCATGGGCAGGCGGAACGGGGGCGTGGAAAACCTCCCAGTACGAGACACTCATTCCACCCCGTCAAGGCGGATTTCCCCCAAGTGCCCTCAAGGCCGGCCCCCAAGAGAGCACTTTCTTGCAAAAAGCTGATGCTGACCGGGAAACACCCGTGCCGCCGGGGCCTAAGGCAATCAAGTTGCTCCCATAGTCGTTCTGTGGTTAAACGCTCCTCGATGAACTCCCGCGTTTTACCCCTGCGCCTCGTGCGCCTGCTTTGCCTCGTCGTCAGTCTGGGTGCCGCCACGTCCGCCATCGCCGCCCCGGCCTTTGAAGGTCGTATCCAAATTAAAGTTACCAGTGGCCGAGACGTTTCCGAGATGGCCTACGCGATCAAGGGCTCGAAGATGCGGATCGAGGCGGGCGACGCGGAGGAAAGGATGGCGAGCATCATCGACCTGAAGGCGATGCAGATGCTGATGCTCATCGACTCCGAGAAGATGTACATGGTGATGACGATTCCGGAGGCGCCGCAGGGAGAGGCGGAGAAGGAGCAGGGGTCGATCGAGAAGACCTCCGAGACTGCGGTGATCGCTGGCTACACGGCGACCAAGTACCTCGTGCGCAGCAAGGATTCGAAGGAACCGGTTGAGGTGTGGGCGACCGAGGAACTGGGTACGTTCTTCAACCCCGAGTCCTTGGGCGGGCCCTTCGGCGGCAAGTCCAAGACGCCGGCCTGGGAGCAGCTCCTGCGGAGCAGAGGCTTCTTCCCGCTCCGCACGGTCGTGCGCGAGAAGCGCACCGAAACCCGCATGGAAGTGGTCTCCGTGGAGAAGACCCGCCTTCCCGACTCCCTCTTCACTCCGCCGGCCGGCTACCAGCGCATGGAAATGCCCGGGCTGGGGGGAATGCTCCCGGGCCTGCTCGGTAAACCGTAAGCGCCGAGAGCGGGGGCACGGCTGGACGGATAATTCAAGGGCGCGCCGAGCTCGCCCCGCCCCCACGGGCCATATCAGCGTTCGCTCCGGCGGGACCGTCCATTGCCTCGCTCCGTTGGTCGCAAGGTCGTGCGGTCTCAGGAGGGCTTGCACGGTCATCCAGAGCCGCTTGTCTCGCTGCGATGTCCTCCGCTCCCCGCATTCTCGCCTTCTCGGGCAGCTCCCGCGCGGGCTCGCTGAATCTCCGCTTGCTCCACGAGGCCGCCGCGGCTTGCCGGGCCACGGGAAGCGACGTGACCTCCATCAGGCTCACCGACTTTCCGCTCCCGATTTACGACGGCGACTTCGAGGACGCTCACGGCGTGCCGGAGGGCGCCCGGCGCCTTGCCGCGCTCATCACCGAACATCCCGCGCTGCTGATCGCGACCCCCGAGTACAACGCAACCTTTCCCCCAGCCTTGGCCAACGCCATCACCTGGGCCACCCGCGTCGGCCACAACCCGTTCAGCGGAAAGGTCGCGGCCCTGCTCGGCGCATCACCCGGCGCCTTCGGCGGTCTGCGGGCCGTGGCCGCTCTGCGCGCGGTGCTCACCCATCTTGGCGTCCACGTGATCCCGCAACAGGCTCTGCTGCCGGCCGCCGATACGGCGTTCGACGCCGCCGGACAACTGACGCATGAGCGAACTCGGACTTCAGTCCGCGGACTCGCGGAGGCCCTGGTCACGACCGCTTCCCGGCTGCGCGACCCGCGCGCCTGAGGGCGTGCGGCGACGCCCGCACCGGTCGACTCACGCCCCGTTGACCCATTCCACGCAGGGACGACCGCGCCATTACGGATTTGACACGGGCCCGGAGCCCACGCTTCCTCCCCACTCTTTCATGTCCCTTCGCGGAACGACAATCTCGGCAGGCCTTTCCGTCCACGGTCACTCCGTGGTCGCCTCCGTCATTGCATCCATTTCCGTCGCCGTCGTCGTTACGCGCGCGCCGCAGGGGGCCTGACGTCACTCTCAATGACTCGCCCCCTCCGGTGCCGCCGGAGGGGGTTTTTTGTTTCCCCACCTGGCGCAGTCACCGCAGGGGGTGGTTCACCCAAAACCACCACCACCCAGCATGACCATGAATGCCAGAACCCAGCCGAGCCCGGGCTTCCCGACACAGCCGTCCGCGCCACGGTCGAACCAGCCGAAGGCGCTGCTCCGCCACGACTCGTTACCGACAGGAGACCTCCCGCCTCTGCGGCGAGAGCGCGACCGCGAAACCGGTCGGATCATGACGCACGACTTTCTCCTGGCCAATCTTCACCCGGAGTTCGTGCGCGACGCCATCGCGGCCGAGGAACGACGGCTTTGCGCCATCGACCTCTAGCCGAGAAGGCGCCTGAAACGCGCCCCCCACGATCAGGCGAAGCTGCCCGCCTTAGCCATCCCCAACTCGCGCCGCCGCCGTGAACGGTCCCGCGCCGCGGCCTTTTCGTATCCACTCTTGCGATGCGCTGCGAGCGGATCAGCCGCCAGGCCCTGCGCCCGGCGCCAGGCCTGCAGCGCCGGGTTGACGTCGGTGAAGAACGCCTTCCGCAACTCGAGCTCCGCCGCGACGACGTCGTGGCGATCCTGGGCGCGGCGTAGCGCCTTGTGATCGACGAGGGCCGCCTTCGCGTACAACTCCTGCGCCATCATCACCGTCTGGATGGTCGCCTCGATCTTGGGCTTCTCGTTGTGGCACTGGTCGATCATGTAGGCGATCTTCGGGGCACGACCGCGCTCCGCAGCGAAGCTGTGAATCTCGTGGAAGATCCGGAAGACCTGATAGGGATCGATCGAGCCGAGCGTGAGATCGTCATCCGCATAGCGCCGGTCATTGAAGTGGAACCCGCCCAGCATGTCCTCATCGAGGAGGAAGGCCACGATCTGCTCGATGTTCTGCCCGGCGTAGTGGTGGCCGGTGTCCACCAGCACCTTGGCCCGCGGTCCCGCCTTGCGAGCGAGCACGTAGGCCATGCCCCAGTCCGCGATGTCCGTGGCATAGAACGCCGGCTCGAAGGGCTTGTACTCGACCAGCATCGTCTGCCGCGGCCCGAGGCGACGGTGCAGCGTGGCGAGCGACTCCTCAAAGCGGGCCTTGCGCGCCCGCAGACTCTCCTGACCCGGGTAGTTGGTGCCGTCGGCAAACCACAGCGAGACATACTCGCTCCCGAGCGCCTTGCCGATCGCAACGGAATCGAAGCAGTGCTGCAGGGCACGGCGACGCACCGCGGGGTCCGCATGGCCAAAGGATCCCCACTTGTACTCTTGGTCCTGGAAGAGATTGGGGTTAATCGCGCCGATCCGCACGCCGTGCCGGCGCGCAAGGCGGGCCACTTCCTTCGGATCCTGGCCGGGCGCGAAATCCCACAGCACGTGCACCGCAACCGTGGGGCAGCAGCCCGTCAGCGCATGCACATGGCCGGCGTCCGCCAGCTTGTCGCCGAGGTCGATCGCTGCCGCATCCTGGAAGAACTTGCCAAAGCGGGTGCCGGTGTCGGCGAATCCCCAGGAGGGAGTCTCGACGGCGAAACCGTCGAGCACAGGAAACAGGCGGGAAGCGAGGGAGGCGGAGGGCATCGGAGGAAAATGTGTTGAGAGAGGACAGCGAGGGCTCGCCGCGAAGCGACGCACGCCGGACCTCCCTTTAGCCTAGCGGCGCACCGGCCGTTGAGGAGTCGAAAAACCGTCGCACATGCAAGGATGCAAAAGGACAGTTCTAGAGCGACTCCGCCGCCGCCGTCGGCGACTCGGGTGGTGGGGCGAACCGCAGCGTCAGCCCCGCGAACACCACGAACAGCGCGCACGCCATCACGAACCACTCTCCGTAACGGACGTAGAAACTCTGCTGGCCGATCCAGCGGAAGTCGCGGGTCACCTCCACCGCGCGAGCTCCGCGGAAATAGATGCCTCGCTCGGGGTCGGTCACGACCGCACGCGTCGCGCCGAATTCATCGATCCAGCCGCTCCAACCGCCGTTGCCCGCCCGCAGGACGGGCCGGCGCGTCTCGACCGCCCGGAGCACGCTGTGCGCCGCATGCTGATAGGCTGCGCCCCCCTCCCCGAACCAGGCATTGTTCGTCAGCACCACCAGCGCATCCGCACCCGCCCGCACGCTGCTCCGCGCCAAGCCCGGAAAAATGTCCTCGAAGCAGATCAACGGCGCCATGGCCACCGGGACATCCTTCATCAGGAACACCATCGGGGCCGGGTCCGATCCCGGCGTGAAGTCACCCCCGATCGGCACCACTTTCTCCAGCCAGCCGAGAATCGGACGCAGCGGCACGTACTCACCGAACGGGACGAGGTGACGCTTCGCGTACATCTCCGGACGCAGGCCGGATTGGGGATCGACGAGGAACGCGCCGTTGATCCAGCGCTCGTCCGGCTGGCCGAGGTTCTCCACGCCGACGGAGCCCAGCAGCAGCGGCGCCTTCGCCCGGGACACCAGGTCCTCCGTCCAGCCCCGCACCGAGTCATCGCCCCGCAACGCCCAAGGCGTGGACGCCTCCGGCCAGAGAATCAGGTCCGGACGCAGCGAAGCGGCCCGCAAGGTTTGTTTCTCGAGGATCTCGAGAATGCCGGGCCCTCGCGACGGGTCCCACTTCACCTCCTGCGGAATATAGGGCTGCACGAACGCAATCTTGCCGAGGCCCACCGCATAGCGTCCGCGGTTGAAGGTTTCCTGAACATGAATGCTCAGGCACACCACGAGGAGAAACATCGCGGCGAGGAACTCCTGACTACGACGCTGCAGGCCGCGGCGCCCCTCCAGGAGGAGTCGGTGCGCGTACGCGGCGAATCCGAGGTTCATCGCGATCAACACGAAAGACACTCCCCACGCACCGGTGTAGGCCGAAATCTGCAGCACGCTCAAACGCTGCCATTGGCTGGCCGACAGCGGTAACCAAGGGAACCCCGACAGCACCCACGTGCGGAGCCATTCGTTCAGCACCCAGAGCGCCGCGAGTCCGAACACGAGCGTGATCCGGGTGAGCACCGGCCGGCCCAGCAACTGCGGCAGCACCGCGCGCAGGGCGAGGAACCACAGGCCCACCCAGACGCCGATGAACGGGCCAAGCAGCAGGAGGCCGAGCCAAGTGACATGATGCAGCCAACCAAGGATCACGGTCCATGCCACCGCCTGCGCTCCGAGCACCACCGCGGCGAAGCGACGGAACGGCGGACGACGATAAGCCCAGAACGCCGCGGGAGCGGCAAACACGTACGCCGCCTCTGGCAGTCCGTAAGGCGGGAAAGAGATCACCGTCAGGACCACGGTCGCGACGAAGACCGCGGCCGCGACCAGCACATCTGCGTGCCGCCGCCACCACGGCGGAGAGCCGTCGTAGGGACGCGTCGCGAGCAACTCCGCGTTATTCATCGGCGACGATCGCCTACTGCCCGTGACACGCCTTGTACTTCTTTCCGCTGCCGCACGGGCAGGGATCGTTGCGTCCCACCTTCGGCGCCTCGCGACGGACCGTCACCTTCGGCAACTGCACGTCGGACTCGGCCGACGCCTCGGGCGGGGCCGCGGGAGCCGGAGCCGCCGGTGCCGGCGAAGCCGGCCCGACCGCCTTCGCGTTGCGGCTCAGGATCGCGAGCATGTTCTCGAACGCGTTGAGATTTGAAGCGCTGCGGAAGAGCCCGGTGCAGATCTGCAGACGCACGTTCTGCATCAGTTCCTCGAAGTACTTGTAGGCCTCCCCCTTGTATTCAACCAACGGATCCTTCTGGCCATAGCTTCGCAGACCGATCGAGCGCCGCAGCTCCTCCATCTCGGTCAAGTGCTCCTGCCAGTGATGATCGATCGCATTGATCACCACGTAGCGCTCCAGCGCACCCAAGGCCTCAGGAATCTCGACGGACTCCTTCACGGCATACGCGTCGCGGATGCGCGTCACGATGTTCGCGGCGAGGGTGTCGAGGTCGGTCGAGCCCAGATCCTCCAGCTTCAGCCCGATCGGGAAGGTCGCATTGACCCAGCTCACAAATCCTTCCAGGGCGGTCTGCGTGGCCCCAGCCTTCTCGCCCACGCCGGCGTTTCCGAGGCGCGTCACGATCTCCTCCTCGACCTGCTCGAAAATGATGTCCTTCGGGCGCTCGGCGTGAATCGCTCCGTTGCGGATCCCGTAGATGACCTCGCGCTGCTGGTTCAGCACGTCGTCGTACTGCAGCAGTCGCTTGCGCTGCGAGTAGTTCTGCTGCTCGACCTTCTTCTGCGCGCTTTCGATCGAGCGGTTCAGCCACGGGTGCTCCAACTCCTCACCCTCCTTCATCGAGCCTTCCATCAACCGCGACGCCAGATTTCCTTGGAGGAAGAGGCGCATCAGGTCGTCCTCGAGGGAGAGGAAGAATTTTGTCAGGCCAGGATCGCCTTGGCGGGAGCAACGGCCGCGGAGCTGGCGATCGATGCGGCGCGACTCGTGGCGCTCGGTGCCGATCACGAAGAGACCACCCAGATCGCGCACGCCCTCGCCGAGTTTGATGTCGGTGCCGCGGCCCGCCATGTTCGTGGCGATCGTGACTGCGCCTCGCTGGCCGGCGCGGGAAACGATCTCGGCCTCCTGCTCGTGATACTTGGCGTTGAGCACGGCATGGATGATGCCGGCGCGCTTGAGCATGCGCGACAGCACCTCGGAGGACTCGACGGATACGGTGCCGACCAGAACCGGCTGCCCGCGCTTGTGCGCCTCCTCGATCTCGCGCACCGCCGCGGCGTACTTGTCGCGGCGCGTCTTGAAGATGGAATCGTTCCGGTCGACGCGGATGCAGGGCTTGTTCGTCGGGATGACTTGGACGGCGAGCCGGTAAATGTCGTTGAACTCCGTCGCCTCGGTCTCCGCGGTGCCGGTCATGCCCGCGAGCTTCTCGTAGAGACGGAAGTAATTCTGGATCGTGATGGTCGCGTAGGTCCGCGTCTCGCGTTCGATCGTGACCCCCTCCTTGGCCTCCACTGCTTGGTGCAGGCCGTCGGACCAGCGCCGGCCGGGCATGACGCGCCCGGTGTTCTCGTCAACGATCAGGACCTTGCCGTCCTGCACGACGTACTCGATGTCCCGCTCGTAGAGCGAATACGCGCGGAGGAGCTGCGAGATGGTGTGGATTTCCTCCGAAACATCGCCGTAGCGCTGTTGCGCGGCGAGCTTGCGTTCCTCGCGCTGGTCGGGCGTGAGCTCGGCATTGCGATCGATCTCGCTGAACTCGGTCGCCAAATCGGGAAGCACGAAGGCGTCAGGACTATCCGGGCGCAGGCGGCGGCGGCCCAGTTCGCTGAGGTCGGCTTGATGCTGGCGCTCGTCGATCGAGTAGAAGAGCTCTTCCTTCAGGCGGTACAGCTCCTCCTTCTGCATGTCCGAATTGAGCTCGGTCTCGACCTTGTCGAGCAGCTTGCGCCACTCCGGGGTCTCCTGGAGGCGGAGCAGGCGCTTGTTCTTGGGGTGGCCCACCTTGACCTGCAGCATGCGCCGCGCGGCGGCCTGCTTGTCCTCGGTCGTGACGTCCGGCTTGCCCAGCAGCGCTTCCGCCTCCGCCGCGAAGCGATTGCACAGGCGGAGCTGCTCCGCGACCAAGCGCTCGATCGGGGGTTTGATCCGCGTGAAGGGCTGTTCACGCTCGATGGGGGCCGGACCAGAGATGATCAGCGGGGTACGCGCCTCGTCGACCAAGATGGAATCGATCTCGTCGACGATGCAGTACCAGTGGTCACGCTGCACCTGATCCTCGCGCCGCGTGGCCATGCCGTTGTCGCGGAGATAATCGAAGCCGAACTCCGATGCGGTCCCGTAGGTGATGTCGCGGCCGTACATTTCCCGGCGCAGCTCCGACGGCATCTGCTGCTGGATGCAGCCCACGGTCAGGCCGAGGTAACTGTAGAGGTGCCCCATCCACTCGGAGTCACGGCGCGCGAGGTAGTCGTTGACCGTCACCAGCTGCGTATTGCGACCCGTGAGTGCGTTCAGGTACAGCGGCAGCGTCGCGACGAGCGTTTTGCCCTCACCGGTGGCCATCTCGGAAATCTTTCCTTGGTGCAGCGCAATGCCGCCAATCAGCTGCACGTCAAAGTGAACCATGTCCCAGCTGAGCTCGTGGTCGCACACGAGGACCTTGCGGCCGCAGAGGCGACGGGCGGCGTTCTTCACCGTCGCGAAGGCCTCGGGGAGGAGACTGTTCAGAGTCTCGCCGGCCTTGAGCCGTGCCCGGAACTCGTCCGTCTTCGCCCGCAGCTGTTCCTCGGTCAGGCTCTGGTAGCCCAGTTCCACCTCGTTGATTTTCGCGACCAGCGGGCGCGCCGACTCGAGGAACTTCCGATAATGGCGGCCGGAGAAACGCTTGAGAAGAAACGAGAGCATGGAGGGCCGCAAACCCTAGGCGGAAGGCCGCCCATGGCAAACGACAAATCGAGCGGCCCCGCCGGTCGGTCCCGGGCTCAGACCTGCGTGCGGAAGTAGGCGATGGTGCGCTGCAGGCCGTCCTCCAACGCCACCCGGGGTTCCCAGCCGAGCACGCGACGCGCCACGGCGATGTCGGGACGGCGCTGGCGGGGATCGTCCGCCGGCAGGGGTCGGTGCACGATTCGCGACTTGCCACCCACCAGCTTGAGGGTGAGCTCCGCCAGCTCCAGCATGGTGAACTCGCCCGGGTTGCCGATGTTCACGGGGCCCACGGTTTCCGTCTGATTCATGAGCCGCAGACAGCCCTCGAGGAGGTCGTCCACGTAACAGAACGAGCGGGTCTGCGTCCCATCGCCGTAGACGGTCAGGTCCTGGCCACGGAGGGCCTGTACGATGAAGTTGGAAACCACGCGGCCGTCATCCGGGTTCATGCGCGGTCCGTAGGTGTTGAAGATGCGCACGACCCGGATATCGACGCGGTTCTCGCGGTGATAATCGAAGAACAGAGTCTCGGCACACCGCTTGCCTTCGTCGTAGCAGGACCGTTTGCCGATGGGGTTTACATTGCCCCAGTAGGTCTCGGGCTGCGGGTGCACCTGCGGATCGCCGTACACCTCGCTCGTGCTGGCCTGGAACACCCGGGCCTTCACCCGCTTGGCCAGACCCAGGCAGTTGATCGCCCCCATCACGGACGTCTTCGTGGTCTTGATCGGGTTGAACTGGTAGTGCGGCGGCGACGCGGGGCAGGCGAAATTGTAGATCTGATCGACCTCGAACTTGAACGGGTCAATCACGTCATGCCGCACCAGCTCAAAGTTGGGATGCCCACGGAGGTGAGCGACGTTCACCTTCCGGCCGGTGAAAAAGTTATCGAGGCAGATGACCTCGTGGCCCTCGCCCAGAAGACGGTCGCACAGATGCGAGCCAAGGAAACCCGCTCCTCCAGTGATCAGGATGCGCATGCGAGGGACATCGTTGCCGAAAGGTCGCCGTCTTGGCCAGCAAAACGCACCGCACGGGCCGTAGACGTCTAAGCCACTACCGCGCGGCCTCGCCGGCTTCGTAACGCTCGATCCAGCCTCGGCTCCACGGGGCAAAGTCGCCTGCCTCAAGGTGCGCCCGCGCCTGAGCCATGAGGTCGAGGTAAAAGTGGAGGTTATGGATCGAGAGCAGTGTGCCCGCCAGCATCTCGCCGGCGAGCTGGAGGTGCCGCAGGTACGCGCGCGAGAAACCGGCCGTGTAGTTGTCGAGACCTTCAACCAAGGGCCGCGGGTCAGTCCGGAACCGCTCGTTGCGCACGTTCATCGGCCCGTCCGGCGTGAAGGCGAGGCCGTTGCGCGCGACGCGGGTCGGCATCACGCAGTCAAACATGTCCACTCCGAGGGCGATCATCTTCAGCAACTGCGGCGGGGTACCCAGGCCCATCGCATAGCGGGGACGGTCCGCAGGGAGGTAGGGCGTGGTCGCACCGACCTGCTTGAGCATCTCGGGCTCCGGCTCGCCGACGCTCACTCCGCCGACCGCGTACCCGGGGAAATTGAGCGCCACCAGCGACTCCGCAGCCTCGCGCCGCAAGTCGTCGAAGGTCGATCCCTGTACGATCGGAAACACGTGATGCCCCGCCGCCAGAAAGCCACTCTCCTCCGCCTCCCGCAGGCACTGCTCGGCCCAGCGCCGGCTTCGCGCCACCGCCCGCGCGCAGGCGTCGCGCTCACACGGCCACGGCGGACACTCATCCAGCACCATGGCAATATCGCTGCCGAGATTGCGCTGGATCGTCATCACCTCGCGTGGCCCGAGAAACAACCGCGACCCGTCCAGGTGGGACTGAAACGCCACGCCGTCCTCACGCACGTCGCGCAGCTTCGCCAGCGAAAAGACCTGGAACCCTCCGCTGTCGGTCAGGATCGGGCCATCCCAGCCCATGAAGCGATGCAACCCACCGAGGTCGCGAATCAGCTCACTGCCGGGCCGGAGGTTGAGGTGGTAGGTGTTCCCGAGAATGATCTGCGCGCCGATCTCCCGCAGGTGCCGCGGGGTCACGGCCTTCACGGTGCCCTGCGTGCCCACGGGCATGAAGATCGGTGTCTCAATCACGCCGTGACGCGTCCGCAGGCGTCCGCGCCGGGCCGCCGTGGTACGATCAGTGAGCAGGAGGTCGAAGTGCTGGGACATGCGGCGGTCTGGGAACCCTACCCGCACGCTTGACCCCCCTGTCAATCCACCGGTTTACTGATTCCGTGCTGCTGGTCATCGATAACTTCGATTCCTTCACCTACAACCTCGTCCAGTACTTCGGTCAACTGGGGGTGGCGCAGCGCGTCTTCCGCAACAACGAGATCACTCCCGAGCAGGCGATCGCCCTGAATCCCGACCGGGTGCTGATCTCCCCCGGCCCGTGCTCACCGGCCGAAGCCGGCGTCTCCCTCGACATCATCCGTGCCTTCGCCGGGCGCAAGCCGCTCTTCGGGGTTTGCCTCGGGCATCAGTCGATCGGCCACGCCTACGGGGGCAAAGTCGTGCGCGCCGACCGCCTGATGCACGGCAAGACGTCCCCGATCCTGCACCGGAACACCGATCTGTTCCGCGGGATGCCGCAAGGATTCCGCGCCACCCGCTACCACTCGCTCGTGGTCGAACGCGCCTCGTTTCCCAGCGAGCTCGAGATCACCGCGGAAACCGCCGAGGGCGAGATCATGGGCCTGCGTCACCGCACCCTCCCAATCTGGGGCGTCCAGTTCCACCCCGAGAGCATCGCCACCGAGGGCGGGATGCAGATCCTCCGCAATTTCCTCGAACTCGGCTGACCCCGAGCGGTCCCACCCACCATGCGCTGCCCGAAATGCACCTCGATTGAGGACAAGGTGATCGACTCTCGAATCGGCCGGGAGGGATCCACCATCCGCCGCCGCCGCGAATGCCTAGAGTGCGGCCACCGCTACACCACCACCGAAACGCACGTGCGCGACGGGATCGTGGTGCTCAAGCGCGACGGTCGCCGCGAGGATTTCGACCGCGACAAGCTGGTGCGCGCCGTCCGCGCCGCGTGCCACAAGCGCCCGGTGGACGCCGAACAGATCGCCATGCTCATCGAAGACGTCCTCGACGCCCTCGAGGCCCGCTTCGACTCCGAAATTCCCTCTCAGGCGATCGGTGACGGGGTCATGCAGCGTCTCCGCAAGATCGACCAGGTGGCCTACGTCCGTTTCGCCAGCGTGTACAAGGAGTTCCGGGACGTGACGGAATTCGTCGACGAGATCAGCACGCTCCGCCGCCCGGCCGCGGACGCGTCCGATCCGGCCTGAGTCGCGCCGGACCGCGCCCACGTCGCCGCCATGCCGAAGCCTTCGCGCGCCGAGTCCCGCCGGCTCCAGCTGATCCACTCGCTCTTCGCTCCGCTCACCGGAAGCGACCTGTACCTCGCCCAGCAGATCAAGGAGGCGATCCGGTTTCGCCTCGCCGACCTCGCGGAAGAGGCCGCCGGCGGGGATGCACGGCACGAACTGGCCTACGACCAGGCGTTCAACGCCGCCGCCGCCGATCTCCTCGCCCGACTCTTCCGCGATCGCCCGCGGCATGGGTTCTACCACTGGGACGCGTCGCTCGGCGCGGTGGCTGCGACTCCGCTATTCACCCGCGCGGAAATCCTCCAAGGGCTGCGCCACCTCGCCGGGTTTCGCGACTCGACGCTCCTCATCACGAACCTCCGCTCCGCCCTGATTCCGCCCGGGTGGCGCGCCAGCCCGCGCCGCCAGCGCGACTACGAGGAGTCCCTCACGTTCATCCGCGAGCTTACTGCCACGCGCGTCCCACGCTCGACATCACTCAACCTGCTTCTCCTGTAAGAAAGTCTCAGCCCGACTCGCTCCGTCATGCCCTCCCCTTCCCTCTTCGAACGCATCATCGCCCGGGAAATCCCCGCCCGCATCGAGCACGAGGACGACCAGTGCATCGCCATTCATGACATCAATCCCCAGGCGCCGGTGCATGTGCTCGTGATTCCGAAGCGCCGCATCGATCGGCTCGGTCTGGCTCAGGCCAGCGACCAAGCCCTGCTCGGTCACCTGCTCCTCACGGCGGGTCAGCTCGCCGCCCGCCTCCAACTGACCCAGGGCTTCCGCGTCGTCATCAATCACGGTCCTCACGGGGGCGAGAGCGTTCCCCACCTGCACGTCCACGTTCTCGGCGGCCGCGCACTGCACTGGCCCCCCGGCTAAGCCGGACCGCAGTCGCAACGATCCCGGTCCGAACCGGGCGCCCGCCGTTCAGGCAGAGCACGAGTCGGGGGATTAAGCTCCGCTTCACCGGCGAGGGTCACGACGGGCGGACCGCGGCTGCAAATCGACGCTTCCGGAAACTCGGAGTTGCCGAGCCGCCCTCGATCCGTTGGCGTAGCTCGCCCCACCCCCCCGAGCATCCTACTCCGCCGCACTTTCCTTCATGAACTCATCCATCCGTAACCGGCTCTTTTTCATGATGCTCCTGGAGATCGCGATCTGGGGCGCCTGGCAGATCAAGATCTTCCCGTACATGGGCATGCTCGGCTTCAGCGCCGGCGAGCAAGCGTGGATCGGCAGCGTGTTCGGCATCGCCTCCGTGGTCGGCCTCTTCTTCAGCAATCAGTTCGCCGACCGCAATTTCGCGGCCGAGCGCTTCCTTGCCTTCAGCCATCTCGTCGGCGGCATCGCACTCATCGCGACCGCCTACACCACCTCCTTCGCCACGTTCTTCACGCTGTTCCTGATCTACGGTCTGCTCTACGTACCCACTCTGTCGGTCACCAATTCCCTCGCCTTCGCCCACCTGCGCGACCCAGCGCGCGACTTCGGCTTCGTCCGCATGGGCGGCACCGTCGGCTGGATCGTCGTCAGCTGGCCGTTCATCTTCCTTCTCGGTGACAAGGCAGATGCCGCCGATACGCGCTGGGTCTTCATCGTCGCAGGCCTGATCTCATTCGTCCTCGCCGCCTACAGTCTTACCCTTCCACACACGCCCCCCCGCCGCGATGCCCAGGGCTTGGACCGTTTCGCCTGGATGCGCGCGGCCAAGCTGCTCCGCCAGCCGTTCGTCGCCATCCTGTTCCTCGTCACGTTCCTCGACTCGGTCATCCACAACGGCTACTTCGTCGTCATCGACGGCTTCCTCACGCACGTAGGCATCTCCGCCAAGATGACCATGGTGGTGAGCAGCCTCGGACAGGTCGCGGAAATCGTCACGATGCTCGTGCTCGGCGCCGTCCTCACCCGACTCGGTTGGAAGTGGACGATGATCTGCGGCATCCTCGGACACGCTATCCGCTACGGGGTCTTCGCTGCATTCGCCGAATCCAACCAGACGTGGTTGATCATCGCCGTGCAGGTCCTGCACGGGGTCTGCTACGCGTTCTTCTTCGCCACGGTCTACATCTTCGTCGATGCCGTCTTCCCGAAGGATGTTCGCGCCAGCGCCCAAGGCGCCGCGAACCTGTTGATTCTCGGCCTCGGCATGGTCGTGGCGAGCCAGCTGTTCCCGCGCCTCGTCGCGACGTTCACGCCCGCCGGCGGCGCAATCGATTACCAACAGCTGTTCCTCGTCCCGACGGTCATCGCCATCGCCGGGATTGCACTGCTGCTCTTCTTCTTCCGTCCGCCGACCCACGGTCCCGCCGCCGCCAGTCCCGCGAACACTCCCCACTGATCGGCCTCCCACCCGCGCTGCGCCGCCTTTCCCCGACTCGCCATGCCTTCCCGCCTTCGCGTCCTCGTTGCTGGCTGCGGCCACATGGGCACTTCCCACGCGCTCGCTTACCAAGCGCTCGCCCAAGACTTTGAAATCGTCGGCCTGGTCAGCCGCGGGGCCGACTCCCGCGGGGTCCTCAACCGCAAGCTCGGGGGCGGGATCGCCGAGTTCTCGGACTACACGCAGGCGCTCGCCGCCACGCGACCGGATGTGGTCTGCATCAGCACCTATCCGGACACGCACGCCGCCTACGCCATCGCCGCGATGGAGGCCGGGGCTCATGTCTTTCTCGAAAAGCCCGTCGCCGAGACGGTCGCGGAATGCGAGCGCGTGGTCGCCACCGCGCACCGCCTGCGGCGCAAGCTGGTCGTGGGCTACATCCTGCAGGTCCATCCGTCGTGGCTGCGCTTCGTCGAACTCGCCCAGACGCTCGGCAAGCCGCTGGTGATGCGCATGAACCTCAACCAGCAGAGCTCCGGCGCCAACTGGCAGACGCACCGCAACCTGCTGTCGTCCCTGTCTCCGATCGTCGACTGCGGTGTCCACTACATCGAGGTGATGTGCCGGATGACCAAGGCCCGCCCGATCCGGGTCAGCGGGCTGCGCGCTCGCCTCACCGATGACCTACCCGCCGGCCGCGTGAACTACGGCCACCTGCAGGTGGCCTTCGACGATGGCTCCGTCGGCTGGTACGAGGCGGGCTGGGGTCCAATGATGAGCGAAACCGCGTTCTTCGTGAAGGACGTGGTCGGCCCGAAGGGCTGCGTCAGCATCATGGCCCGCAAGGCCGCCAGCGCCGGCAAATCCGCCGACGTGGGCTCGCACAGCGCGACCGAGTCACTGCTGCGTCACCACTCCGATCTGGCGGCCGACGGCACGTTCTCGCGCGCTGACGAATGGATCGACGTCTCGGACGAGCCGTCCCACGACGAGCTCTGCCGCCGCGAGCAGGAAGTCTTCCTGCGCGCGATCCGCGAGGACCTCGATCTCACCGCCCACCTCCAGAGCGCCATCGACAGCCTCCGCGTCGTCATCGCCGCGGATCAGTCGGCGATCGAGGGTCGCACGATCGATCTCTGAGCGGCGACACCGCGGCAAAGCCGCAACGACCCGAACCGCACGCCAGCGTCCTGAGCAGTCCTGGCGCGGCTCAACCCACTCGGCGTCACCCGCCCAGTCCACTTTTCTCTGCTCCGCTCGGACCCGCGCCCGGCTCCGGGGATCCGACGCGGCCCCACCGCCCTAATGCGACGGGTCAGGCAAAGCGCCGCAACCGTTCCTGCACGTCACGGCGGAACTGGTCGATCTGCGTGAGGGTGAAGGTCTCCAGGCTTGGGCCTCCCTCGGCCAACACGGGAGTGAGGTCCCAGGCCCACGTGATGCCCGCCAACTGGTCGGCCGCGCGCGGCGTGCTGTAGGTCGCGTTGGCCGTCCGGCGCCCCTGTGACGCGAGGTCGTAGCGCTTGCCCCCCGTCACCTGTGAGTCGAAGACCTGCACCAGCTCCAGCGCGAGCTCCGGTCGACGGCCGGCGTCGAGCGCGACTTTCACGGTGTCGTCCAGCCAGTCGAGGTCACGCCACACTTCAACACCCAGCACACGCCGCGGGCGGCGTTCCGCCGGCAGGCTGCGCAGCGCCTCGAGGCAACGGTGCAACACGGCGATGTGAGTGTCGTGCTTGTCGGCCGGGTTGTGCAGGTACACGACCTCGGGCGAGCAACCGGCGAAGATCGTGGTCAGGTCCGCGACGACCTGCGGCTGGCGCGGTTGCTTCACGCGCGCACTCGGGTGAGCCAGCTGCACCTGGATCCGGTAGCGGCCGAGCTCCGCGGCCCGTCGCTGCTCCTGACGCCGCACTCCCTTCATGTCCTCGTCCGTAAGGTTCGCGTAGGGCCCAGTCCGAGGAGAACCCGCGCCATCGGTCACCACGACGCCGCCGAACGCGCGGCGGTCCGGCGCATCGAGGCAGTCACAGATGCCGTCATGGGCCATGATCTCGATGTCATCCTGGTGCGCGGCGACGCACAGGTGCGTCACCTGGCGCAGCGCCTCCTCCGGCGCCAGGGCGCCAGCAGGCACGTAGACATCAGCCATCGGATCGGAAAAGCGCATCGGGAAAGTAAGAACGAAGAAGGTACGAGGGACGGAAACTCGCCGGCATGGAACCGATCCGCGTCAGGCCGAAGCCGGGCGCCAGCGTTGGAACGCCTCGATCGCCTCGTAGTTCGCGAGGCCCAACGCATCATACACGGTGGCCAGTCCGCGGTTATGCTGCTCGGCCTGCTGCCAGGGTTCGCGCAGTCCGGCCGACACCGGGGTCTGGCTGCGCTGGCTCTGGTGATGGAAGATCGCCTGAGTCTTCTGCTCGAGCTGACGCGGGCTGAACGGCACCGCCATGTCGATCTCCGCGGCATCCCACGCCGTCTCCACCCCGCGGTAAAGCCAGACGCGGCACTCTGCGAACCACGCCTCGCCGCGCAACTCGGCGCACGCCCGACGAATCAGGTCGAAGCACACCGCCGTGATCGAGGACGGATCATCGCGGTCGCCGGTGGCGAAGATCTGATGCGGACGAAGCTCGCGCAGCACCGACACCAGCGCGGCCGCGTCGGCGGCATCCGGACGGAACTGCCGGTAACGTCCGCGCTCGTAGAAGGCGAGGTCGGCAAAGCGCACCCGCTCCCGGCCGAGCCCACACGCGGCCAGCGCCGCCCTCTCTTCACAGCGACGGACCAGCCCCTTCAGGCGGCGGATCTCCACGGTGTCGCCGGCAAACGCCGCCTTGGCCCGCAGTTGTCGACCCGTCTCAGCAGCAAAGGCGGCCGCCGGGCCACCGCCCAACTCAAAGGCCGTCGATAGTTCGCCCACCAAATCGACCGCCAGAAGCGCCTCTTCGTCCGGGAGAGCAAGGCTGCCAGACGTCTGACAAATCACGGTCACGTCATGGCCCTGTTCGACCAGACGCCGCAGCGTGCCACCCATGCCAAGAACGGCGTGCGACGGCTCCGGACTGAACACCACCACGCGCTTGGGATGCGGACTCGCCCGCTCAGGGCGATGCGAGTCGTCGGCGTTGGGCTTGCCGCCCGGCCAACCCGTAATCGTGTGCTGCAGCTCGTTGAACACGTCGATGTTCAAGCCGTAGGCCGGGCCGCGCTCAGTCAGGAGGTCCGCCATGCCATGCTCGCTGTAGTCCTCGTCAAGCAGCTTGAGGACCGGCTTGCCGACGTGCTGCGAGAGCCAGACCACCGACTGACGCACCCGCGACGGAGTCCACTCGATGGACCCCACCAACCAGGGATAGCGCACCCGGGTCAGCGCCGAGGCCGCCGCGCGATCGATCAGGAAGCGGGCCCGCGGATGGCCCTGGAGGAAGCTCGCCGGGAGCGCCTCGGTCGGCGGGTGCTCGACTGCCTGCGCGACGATCGCAGCCTTCGCTTCACCCCACGCCAGCAGCACAATCGAACGGGCGTCGAGGATCGTGCCCACGCCCATCGTGATCGCATGACGCGGGACGTTGGCCTCACCCAGGAAATCACGCGCCGCGTCGCGCCGCGTGAGTCCATCCAGGGTCACCAAGCGGGTGCGCGACTCCCGCGTCGAGCCGGGTTCATTGAAACCGATGTGGCCGGTGCGGCCGATGCCCAGAATCTGCAGGTCGAGTCCACCCGCCGCACGAATGCGTTCCTCATAGCTGCGGCACCACGCAAAGACCTCACTGCGCGCAACCGAGCCGTCCGGGACGTTGACGTTCTCCGCCGGGATATCGAGGTGCGCGAAGAGTTGCTCGTGCATGAACCGCCAGTAGCTCTCCGGGTGCGTCCGCGGCAGACCGTAGTACTCGTCGAGGTTGAAGGTGATGACGCGCTTGAAGCTCAGGCCGGTCTCGCGGTGCAGGCGGATCAGTTCGCGGTAGAGCCGCACGGGCGTCGAACCGGTCGCGAGTCCGAGCACCGTATTGCGACCCGCCTGCTCGTTGCGGCGGATCAGCTCGGCGATCTCGGCGGCCAACTGGGTGCAGGCTTCGTCGGCGCTCGCGCAGACGGTGGTCGGAATGCGTTCGCGCTGCTGGGACTCAAGCGAGGGAGCGTTCATGCGGGGACCGACCGTAGCAGGATCAGTCCCGCTGCCAATCCCTCTTCGCAGGCCCCTTTCCCGGCACCCCGCCGGGCCTGCCTCACGAATCGGCCAGTCGCTCCGGGTATTCGCCGGACGCAACCAGACTGCGCAACGCCGCCTCGACCCGCGGTCGATCCTCGCGATAGGTCACACCAAACCAAGAGGAGGTCGTCTCCAGCACCTCGACCGTCGCTTCTCCCGCCGCCACCATGCCCGACACGGCCTCGGGGAGATAGAACTCCGCCTTGAGGTCCGCCCCGCGTTCGGCGAGGAACGCGCGCAGCCGCCGATCAAGGAGGGGCAAGACCGCTGGGCTGAAGCCCCAGCAGTTCATGGAAACCACCTCCTCACCGGAGTACCGTCGGCCCGCCCCCACCTCCGTCGCCGCGATGCCGGTGTGCTCCGTCACCCGCTCAAGGCGGCGGCCGACGAGTTCGCATACGCCGCGCGAGACGGTGCCATGTTCCGAGAGCGTGTTGGCGAGGCGGAATCCCACCATCGCACATCGCGCGGTCTCAGGGACGAGCCCACCCTGTCCCTCCGCGAGAAACCGGGCCAGTCGTTCGAACGAGTCCCGGCCGTAGAAATCATCTGCATTGATGACCGCGAACGGCCCGGCGAGCTGCGCGCGCGCGCACCAGAGTGCGTGCCCCGTTCCCCACGGACGCAACCGCTCCGGTGGAGGCACTCGCCCGTCCGGGAGGTCAGTCACCGCCTGGAATGCATAGTCGACCTGAAGCACGCCGGCGTAGCGGGCGCCCACTTGCGTCCGAAACTGGTCCTCAAAGTCACGCCGAATCACGAACAGAACGCGCGTGAACCCAGCCCGGCGCGCATCGAATACGGCGTAGTCCAGCACCGTCTCTCCGGCCGGTCCCACCCCGTCGAGCTGCTTCAGTCCGCCATAGCGACTGCCCATGCCCGCCGCCAAGATCACCAAGGTCAGGTGCATCGGCAAGACGACCTCACTCAGCGAGCGATCTTCGAAGCGAAGAAGGCCTTCGCCTCCGCCACCAAGCGGTTGGGGTCCGCCGCGAACGCCTTGCTATCGGTCTCGATTGCCATGACGCCGGTCCATCCGGAGCGTCGAATCTCGGCGAAGAGGCCGTCGTAGTTCGAATGCCCACGCCCGATCTCCGTATCCAAGGCCACCACCTTCCCGTCCACCACCTCGCGGGTCTTGTCCTTGAAGTGAATGTCGAAGACCCGGCCGTTGTAACTCCGGAATACGTCGGCGGCATCGAAGCCCGCCGCCGTGATCCAACCCACATCGAGGCAGACCCCGATGCGCGGGTCCCTCGCCGCCAGGACTTGGCGAACCGTCGCCGGGTCGCCATAGACCGTGCCGGTCCCGTGGTTGTGGATGGCGAGACGAATGTCGTACTCCTTCACGAGCTGCTCAAGGTTGTCCCACTCCGCCTGATCGCGCGGCTCCACGACGATCAGTTTGATCCCGACGAGCCGCGCGAACTCGAAGAGGCGGCGATTCTTCTCTTTGTCGAGCGAGGTGGCCGCGACGCCGAAGGTGTAGGCCACGAGGCCGTTCTGGTCGAGAATCGCCTTCTTGCGCAGGGTCTCTTCGCGCGGCGCCAGCGGATCCATGTGCGCCGCGATCACCTGCAGGTTGCGGATGCCGTGCTTCACCGCGAAGCGCACCACCTCGTCGAAACTCATGTTGCGACAGGTCCACGTCTGCAGCCCGAGCGTCGGGCCGGCGGCTGCGTCGGCGGCGGCAGCACCGCGCGCGAGCGGGAAGAGGCTAAGGGCAAGAGCGAGGGACAGCAGGGAGCGCAGCATACGGGGATGGGTTTGTGCGAAGACTCGCGCGCACCGCCCGCGCTGTCCACCCCGTTTGCGCCGGTCGGATCCGCTAGCCCTGCGGGAACTCCCACCCCGCCCGATACGGTCTACCCAGCAGGGCGTTGGCCGCGTCGTCACCGACCACGCGCTCGCGGCCGCCGTCCCACGCAAGGCTGCGACCACACCGCAGCGAGACCATGCCCAGCAGCGCCAAGTTGCTGGAGACGTGCAGGTCCGCGAGATCGCAGACCGGCTTCCGTCCCGTCCGGATCGCCTCGAGGAAATCGGCCCAGAGTTCGCGGATGTTCTGGCCATCCGGCTGACCCAGTTGCGCCGCCTCCCGGACGATGGTCGCCTTGGGGTCACTCGGGTAGAACACCCAGCCATCCCGCCAACCGAGGTGCAGGATGCCCTTGGTTCCATGGAAGTGGCAGCCGACACTCTCACCTTGGAAAGCCCCGTTGCCACCAAAGCGGCGATGCTCCCACGTCACCGTGAAGCGGGGGAAACGGTAGGTGGCGATCTGGTGATCCGGTGCGTCGGCTGTCTGCGCCTCCGGAGTGAGCACGGCCGGTCCCGCGATCGGACGCCCACCGGTCGAGAAGATCTGGTCGGGTTGGTCCTCTCCGGTGATCCAGCGCACCTGATCCAGCCAATGGATACCCCAGTCACCAAGCGTTCCATTGGCGTAATCGAGGTAGTTACGGAAGCCGCGCGGGTGGATTGCCCCGGACCACGCGCCCCGCGGCTCGCGCGGATCGCCGCCGTTGTACGGTCGCAGGGGCGCCGGGCCGCACCAGAAGTCCCAGTCAAGTTCGGGCGGGATGTCGCGCGTCGGCAGGAGCCGATCCGGTCCCCCGCCCGAATTCACGAAGCAACGCACCGATCCGACGTCCCCGATCCCGCCCCGGCGGATGAAGTCGCGGGCGCTCAGGTTGTGGGGCGAGATGCGGCGGTGGGTACCGACCTGCACGACGCGGCCGGCGGCTTCCGCGGCACGTACCATCGCGCGACCTTCTCGCACGGTGTGGGCGATCGGCTTCTCCACGTACACGTGCGCCCCCGCCCGCACCGCAGCGATGGTTGGCAACGCATGCCAGTGATCCGGCGTCGCCACGATCGCGATCTCCGGTTTGGTCTCCGCGAGAAGCTCACGGTAGTCCTTGTAGAGACGCGGCACATCACCCGTGCCCTCCTGAACCCGCTGCAGCGTCGCGGGAAATTGGCGCGCATCGACGTCACACAGGCCGACGATCTCGCAGGCACGACTGGCCATCGCTTCGCGGAGGATGTTTCCTCCCCACCACCCACAGCCGATCAGGACCGTGCGGAAACGGCGGGCCGGCGGCTCGCTCGCGCGCAGGCGCGCCGGGAGAGCCGCCCAGGCACCGGCTGCCAGCGAAGCCTGCAGGAAGGCCCGACGACCGTGGCCAAGCGCTGCCACGGACGCGACGGGGCTCTTCGGGGTGCGCTCAGACGTGGACGAGGAGGAGCGATGCGGTTTCATTCTTCAATGTAGAGATCAAGCTGCTGGCCCACGTAGACCGTCCGGTCCGGAGCCTTCGGGAAGCGGTAGATCACCTGCAGCACGCGGGTGTCCACCCGCTCGGTGCTGGCGCCGGTGAGCGAGCGCTTCGGGACGACGTAAGGTTCGATGCGGACAAACTCCATCGGGATCGGTCGGCTCGTGTCGCCTTTCAGGTAGCCCACCGCCCGCGCCCCCGGTCGCACGCGGGGCGCGACTTGTTCATCGACGTCAGCGCGGACCTGGATCTCGTCGATGTCCCCCAGCACCATCGGCGGTGTCGCCGCGCCGGCGATCACGAACTCCCCGGCCCGCACATTCACCTGAAGGACCGTCCCGTCGATTGGCGCCCGGATCACCAGCCGCTCCAGCAGGGTCTCGGTTTGTCCCACTGCGGCGCGCGCCGCCTCACGCTGCGCCTCGGCGGTCGCCAACTGGGCCTCGACGACGGCGAACTCGTTGCGCGCGGTCTCAAGCGCCTCAGCCGAGGCCACGCTTCCCTCCCGCAGTCGTTCCACGCGGGTCAGGGCGTCCCGCACGCGCCGAAGCGATGCCCGAGCGGTCGCCACCTGCGCCTCCGCCACCGCCACCTGCGCGCGCTGCGCGGCGAGGGCCGACCGGGCTTCGCGGTCATCCAGCTCAAGCAGCGGCGCGCCCGCCGAGACGCGCTCCCACACCGCGACACGCACGGCCTTGACCACCCCGGGTAGTGGCACTCCCACGAGCGTGTTTTCCCTTCGCGCCTCCACGAGGCCGCTCGCTCCGATGGCCTGCGGAAATGGTTTCGCCGCCGGTGGCAACGGGGGCGGCGGGATCGGCACGTTCGACGTCGCCCGCAGCCGCAGGACAAAGGTGGCGATGCCGATCGCCCCGAGGATCGCGAGGTAGACCGAGGCTTTGCGGAGGAGGATCATGGAGAAAAGAAGGACGAGGGGACGCAGACGACGCGGAAACGGGATCGGGAGACCACTCAGAGTTTCTCGGTGTGCGCGGCGCCGATCTCCGCCGGGGTCTGCAGGACTCGCAGGATGCGGCCATCCTCCATCTCGCTCATGCGATCGGCGAACGGATAGGTCCGCGGATCATGGGTCACAACCACCACGCACCGGCGGGGATCGCGCGCGACGTCGCGAAGCAGCGCCATCACCCGCTGGCCGTTCTCGCGGTCCAGCGACGCCGTCGGCTCATCACAGATGATCACGCGCGGCTCATGCACCAGCGCACGCGCAATCGCGACGCGCTGCTGTTGCCCGCCGGACAGGCGCCCTGGATGTTCCCGGGCCTTTTCCGGAATCCCCACCCGGGCCAGCGACTCCTGCGCGCGGGCCAACGCAGTCCGCATCGGCGCTCCCTGAATGAGCAGCGGAACGGCCACATTCTCCAACACGGTCAGCGTCGGGATCAGGTTGAACTGCTGGAAGACGAATCCGATGTACCGGGCGCGAAACGCGGTCACTTCCGCGCGCGTGAGCCTCGGCAGGGATTGGCCCAGCACGTCGATCTCACCGGCATCGCCCGCCAGCGTGCCCGCGATGATCGAGAGCAAGGTCGTCTTGCCGCAGCCCGAGGGCCCCACGAGGAACATCATCTCGCCCTCGCACGCCGAAAAGTCCACGCGCTTTAAGACGTCGATGCGCGCATCGCCCTCGCCAAAGGACTTGTCCAGTTGACGCACCGTGATGGCGGGCCGGGAAGGAGGGAGAGGATCGGGCATCGACGCGCTCAACGAAACACGATCGCCGGCTCGGTCCGCGTCACACGGACGATGCCGAGGAGGGCAGAAAATCCACTGATCAGGAGGATGACCCCGAGCACGGCGACGGGCAGCTGCCAAGGCGTGTAGACGCCCACCTTGCCGAGCCGAACGAAGAAGCGCAGGACGACCGAGGCGACCCCCGCGCCGATGCCGTAGCCAATCAGACCCGTGGTGAGGGACTGGACCGCCAGCATCGCCGTGAGGCGTCCGTTGCTCGCTCCCATCGCCTTGAGCGCGGCGAAGTTCCGGAGGTTTTCGAGGACAAACGCGTGGAAGGTCTGCGCGGCGATCAGCATCCCGACGATCGCGCCAATCAGGACAATGGAACCGATCGCGAACGGGATGCCCGTGTTGCGCACGTACCACCAGATGGTCGACCACCTGAACTCCTCTTCGGTCAGCGCCCGCAAACCCGTCTCGGCAGCGATGCGCCGACAGACCTCCTCGTCGCTCAAACCGGGCTCTCCGGCCGCGAGGATGAACGTGAGCATCTTCCGTTGCTGCGGCGCATAAAGCACCGCTCGGTCGTACGTGGTGAAGACAAAGGGCCCTCCCGTGAAGCTGCGGCGGGTCTTGGCCACGCCGACGATGCGCGCTTCGCGGTCGTTGATCTCGATGCTGTCGCCAATCCCGATCCGCCGTGGTGAGCCGTCCGGGTTCCGCTGCCCTTCCGAGAAGCGATCCAGCCCGAACTCGTCGGTGATGATCGTATTGGGCAACCGCAGTTCATCGAGACTACCCTGCAGTAGGAGAGCCGGTGCACCCGCCAGCGTGGTGGCATCAAGCCCGACCAACGTGACCAGCTTGAAGTTTCCGTCCGGCATTCGCGCCTGCAGCGTTCCTTGGAAGTAAGGCGCCGCCCACGCGACGCCCGCCACGGAGCGCACGCGGTTCACGTCGGTGTCGCGCAGGGGCTTGCTGTCGAGCGACTGTTCCGCCTTCGGATCCATCACCCAGATGTGCGACCGCGAGTTGAACATGTTCGCGTAGGTCCACGTCATCAGCCCGCAGAACACGCTCGGAAACTGCGTCATCAGCAACGTCGAGAAGGTCAGCCCGCTGACCAGCAGCAGGTACTTGCCGCGGTCACCGAAGAGCATCTTGAGCGCGAGTCGGATCATGGTTGCGGCAAGAGGTGGCGCGCGGGCTAGGCTGGCGATCCGGCGCGCGGTAACCGGAGCGCGAGCACCACTCCGAGTCCCGCGAGGAAGAAGCCCCCGTTCACCAGCAACGCGACGCGGAAGCCGTGCGCGGTGGCGAGTTCGCCCATCACCAGGGGACCGATCACGCCACCGAGGCGCGCGAACAGTCCCCAGAAACCGAAGAACTCGCCCGAACGTCCCGTCGGCGTCAGCGCAGCCACCACCGCTCGACTGGCCGACTGGATGGAGCCGATCCCCAAGCCGGCCACGGCTCCGATCACGAAGAACTCCGTCTTCGTCCGGCAATAGGCGGCCCAGACACAGACGATCACCCACAAGACCAGCGACGCCACCAATGCGGGCTTCGCTCCAACCCGGTCTTGCAGGAAACCGAACGCGAGCGCGCCGAGGGCGCTCGAGATCTGCAGCCCCGCGAAGAGGACAAGATTCTCGGTCGCCGTCAGACGCAGCACCTCCGCACCGAACAGGGACGCGAAGGTGATGATGGCCATCAGGCCCGAGAGGAAGAGCGTGAACGCGACGAAGAAAACGGAGAGCGTGCGATGCTGCGGCAATTCCCGGGCGGTGCGACGGAGCGTCCGCCAACCCGCCAGCGCAAAGCTTTCCCCGGGGGGCAAGGCGCGCGGCTCCGCCCGTTCGCGCAAGAACAGGAGCGTCGGGAGCGTCGCCGCGAGGAAAAAGACACCGGTCATCAGGAACGTCCAGCGGGCCGACGCTCCCAAGCCCACGATCAACGCCAGCGCGAGCGCGAGGCTGAGCAAGCCACCCATGTAGCCGAAGCTCCACCCATAGGCGGAAATGCGCCCGACGTTGGCCGGCGTGCTGATCTCGGGCAGGAAGCTGGCGCAGGCCGACTCGCTCAGACAAAAGGCCACGTTGGCCAAGGCGACCAAGGTCACGGCCAGAAGGATGTCCCCCGGCCCGGTGAGGCTCAGCGCCGCGGTGGCCACCGAGCACACGAGCGCAGAACCTAGCAGCAGCCGTTTCTTTCGCGCCGTGAAATCCGCCATCGCCCCCAGCCACGGCGCCAACACGATCACGGCCGCCTGGGACAACGCCAGCGTCCGACCCCACCACCCCGCCGCCTCCGCAGCGCCGCCGGCAATCACGTCCTTGAAGTAGACGGCATAAACGACGGTGACGATGATCGTCGTGAACGCCGAGTTGGCGAAATCGAAGCAACACCAGCCGAAGATCTCTCGCCGCGTGACCAGCGATGTCTGCGGAGAACTCATGCCCGAGGGTCGGCTCTCCCGGTCAGCAACGCAAGCGAACAGCGGCTGCCCCACGACCCACGCTGGTTGAACGAGATCCAAACGAGGCCCCTGCCTGTCCAAAAACACCGCTTGCCTCGCTTCGATTCCGGGAGAACGTTAGTTACTGATGCCCGAGTCCGTCCCGTCCGCCGTCCCGCCTTCCTTGCTGCAGCGCATGAACCGCGCCCTCATTCAGTGGATCGACTCCGACTACTGTCCGGAAGGAGCCGCGCGCCTGCGTGAGCAACCCGACCGGGTTGACTGGTTGCGCGTGCTGCCGTTCATCTTCCTGCATGCGGGCTGCCTCGGCGTAATCTGGGTCGGCTGGAGCCCGGTCGCGGTCTGGGCCGCCGTTGCTCTCTACTTCATCCGCATGTTCGCGGTGACGGGCATCCACCACCGCTACTTCTCGCACAAGACCTACAGCACGTCGCGCTTCGGCCAGTTCCTGCTCGCGGTGTTCGCGGCGACCACCGTGCAGCGCGGCTCGCTCTGGTGGGCCTACCATCACCGGCACCACCATCAGCATTCCGACCAACCGGATGACGCCCATTCCCCGCACGTGCACGGCTTCCTTTGGTCGCACATCGGCTGGATCACCAGTCGCCGCAACTTTCCCACCGATTACTCGAAGATCCGCGACCTCGCGCGCTTTCCCGAACTAGTGTGGCTGAACCGTTTCGATCTCGTCGTGCCCACCCTGTTTGCCGTCGCTTTGTTCGGCGTGGGGGCGCTGTTGGAGCGCGTGGCTCCGGGCCTCGGCACCACCGGCCCCCAGATGCTGGTCTGGGCCTTCTTCATCAGCACCACGGTCCTCTTCCACGGCACCGCGTGCATCAACTCCATGGCGCATCTCATGGGTCGCCGTCGGTTCCGCACCGAGGACGACTCGCGCAACAGCTTCATCCTCGCGATCATCACGCTCGGCGAAGGCTGGCACAACAATCACCACCGCTACCAGTCGTCCACCCGCAATGGATTCTATTGGTGGGAGATCGATCCGACCTACTACGGGTTGAAGTTCTTGTCCTGGACGGGTTTCATCTGGGGCCTGAAGCCCGTGCCGCAGGCGGTCCTCGACGAGGGGGCTCGCGCCGAGCATGCCGCCTCCGTCGCCGCGGCCGAATCCGCCGCCCGCGCCCGTCGCGAGCACGGCAGTTCTCCCCTCAAGCAGGTCATCCCGGCCGCCGCCGCCATCGCGGTGGCGACGGTGCAAGCCGCCAATAGCGAGGCCCCCCGGAAGACGGAATCGCCCGCCGTGCACAAGGACGTGAGCGAGCTCGCCCACGAACTCCGCTCGGGACAGAAGTCCTCCCAGACTCCCCCCGCCCCGGGCGCCTGACGCCTGAGCGACGTCCGTTCGCCGCCATGGCCCGCATCGCGATCATCGGCACCGGCATCGCCGGTCTGGGCTGCGCGCATTTTCTCCAGCGACACCACGATCTCACGCTGTTCGAGCGCAACCACCGTGTCGGCGGACACACCCACACCGTCGAGATCAACGAGCCCGCATCGGCCCTCGGACCCGCGCGTATCCGACCGGTCGACACGGGCTTCATGGTCTACAACGAGGTCACATACCCGCTGTTGACCCGGCTCTTCCGCGAACTCGCGGTGCCGACCAAGCCGACGAACATGTCGTTCTCGGTGAAGCATACGGTCGAGAACATCGAGTTCGCTGGTTCATCGCTGAACCATCTCTTCGCCCAGCGCCGCAACCTGCTTCGCCCCCGGTTCATCCGGATGCTCCTGCAGATTAACCGCTTCAACCAAGAGGCGGTGGCCGCGCTGAGTCAGCCGGAAACCGCTGCGCTGACGCTGGGCGACTACGTGCGTGCGCGCGGCTACGGCGACGACTTCTTCAATCTTTACCTCGTGCCCATGAGTTCGGCCGTGTGGAGCACTCCGCCGGAGCTCATGATGACGTTCCCAGCCGCCACGCTGCTGCGCTTCTTCCATAATCACGGATTCCTCGGCCTGAACACCCAGCATCCCTGGCGTACCGTCGAGGGCGGCTCGCGAGAATACGTCCGCCGACTGACCGCGCCGTGGCGCGACCGGATCCTCGTCGGCGACGCCGCCACGTGCATCAAGCGGGCCTCCGGCCGGGTCATCGTGGAGACGGCATCCGGCGCCACTCATGCCTTCGACCGCGTCATTGTCGCGACGCATGCCGACGAGGCCTTGGCTCTCCTCAGCGACGTCACCCCCGGCGAGCGCGCGGTGCTGCAGGAGTTCCGCTACCAGCCGAACACAGCGACGTTGCACACGGACGCCAGCGTTATGCCGAAGACCCGGCTGGCTTGGTCCTCGTGGAATTACGAGCTCACGTCGCGAAAGGGCGGGCCCGGCACCACGGCGACGCATTACTGGATGAACCAGCTCCAAGGCGTCAGCGACCGGGAGAACTACTTTGTCACTATCGGCCGCCCGGAGTCCATCGACCCGGCGCGCGTCCTGCAGAGAATCGAAACGGCGCACCCCCTGTTCAGCTTGGGAGCCATCCAAGCGCAGGCCGCGCTTCCGGGTCTCAATGCGGCGGCGCGCGGGACGACGGAAACCTACTTCTGCGGAAGCTATTTCCGCTACGGTTTCCACGAGGACGCCCTGCTGAGCGCCTTCGGGCTGAGCGAACTGCTCCTCGGTGGAGATCCGTGGGCGGCGGTCGCGGCGGGACCACTTGCGCCCGCGCACTGAGTCGGCAGAGTAAGGACGCCCACCGCTTCCCGGAGCGGTCCCCTACCCCTGCTGAAGACTCGCTGCACCATGCGCGCCCTCTCGCCTGAATCCACACCGGCTTTCGCGTCGGCGGAGCGTACTCCGGAGCTCAGCGTCGTCATTCCGTTCTACAACGAGTCGCCCAACATCCCGCCGCTCCTGGCGGAGCTGCGCGAGACGCTGGACCGCCTGAACCTGCACGCCGAGGTGATCGCCGTCGATGACGGGAGCTCGGACGACTCTCGCGCCGTGCTGGCCGCGGCGGCCGCGCAATGGCCGGCGCTGCAGCTCGTGGTTCTTCCCAGAAACCGCGGGCAAGCCGTGGCGCTGTGGCGCGGGCTTGAACGCGTGCGCGCTCCCTGGATCGCCACCCTCGATGGCGACGGCCAGAATCCCCCCGCTGAACTCGCACGCCTCTGGGAACGACGCGAAGACGCCGATCTGCTGGTCGGACGCCGCATGGGACGACAGGACTCACTGGCCCGAAAGATCATGTCGCGGATCGCCAACCATGTCCGCCGCGCCCTCCTGCGCGACGGCGTCAGCGACAGCGGCTGTGCGCTGCGTCTCTTCCGCCGCGAGGTACGCGCGTCGCTCCCCCCGTTTCGCACGCTCTATTCCTTCATCCCCGCCTGCGCGGCCTCCGGCGGCTGGCGCGTCATGGAGGTCCCTGTCGCCCACCGCCCACGCGTGGCCGGTACCGCGAACTACACGTTCCGCAAGATGGCGATCTTCCCGTTCCTCGACACCCTCGCGTTCTGCTGGGTGCTGCGCCGGATGCTCGATCTGAGCCCACGCGCGGATCAGCCTGGGGCGAAAATCAGGAAGTAGTTTCGTTCATAGCCGGACTGCAGATTCGCGTCGGTTTTACGAAAGCACCCCGACCGCTTCCGAGGTAGCAGAGGCCTCGCGGCCCCATTAGGTCCGCTTTTCGGCCTGCCTCCGCGGCCACCTAAACGACTCCCCGGGAGCACCCTCGGCTGGAAATTGACTGGCGAAGCAGGCCGGGGCGGGGCAACAGTCCGGACACTCCCTACCCCGTATGATTCTGAAACCCTGGCAAAGCTTGGCCGCAGCCACTGCATTGGCTGTGTCCCTCACTCCGGCCGCCCGCGCGGGCGAAGCCGACATCAAGATCCCCGATCTCGGGCAGGTCTCCTTTCTCGGAGGCGCGCTGTCCGGATACCAAGTGTTGTACCTCGGACTCGCCGTGTGCGTAGTCGGCATCCTGTTCGGTTGGTGGCAATACCAGCAGACCAAGGCCCTCCCGGTTCACCGGTCGATGGCGGCGGTCTCCAATATCATCTGGGAGACCTGCAAGACCTACCTTGCGCAGCAGGGTAAGTTCCTGATCGGGCTCTGGGGCCTGATCGCGGTGTGCATGGCCTATTATTTCGGTGGTCTCGTGCAGGAATCCGTCGGCGCCGTCGCGATCATCTTGGCGTCCTCCGTCCTCGGCATCCTCGGCAGCTACGGTGTCGCGTGGTTCGGCATCCGAATCAACACGGTGGCCAACTCGCGCGCCGCATTCTCCGCGCTGCGCGGCAATCCGCTCGCCACCTTGGCGATCCCGCTGCGCTCCGGCATGAGCGTCGGCCTGCTGCTCGTCTCGATCGAGCTGCTGTTCATGATCGCGATCCTCGCGTTCCTGCCCAGCAACCTCGCCGGCCCGTGCTTCGTGGGTTTCGCGATCGGTGAATCCCTCGGCGCCTCCGCGCTGCGCATCTGCGGCGGCATCTTCACCAAGATCGCCGACATCGGCGCTGACTTGATGAAGATCGTCTTCAACCTGCCGGAGGACGACCCGCGCAACCCGGGCGTCATCGCCGACTGCACCGGCGACAACGCCGGCGACTCCGTCGGTCCGACCGCCGACGGCTTCGAGACCTACGGCGTCACCGGCGTCGCCCTGATCGCCTTCCTCGCCCTCGCCCTCGCCGCCAGCCCAGTCCTCTGTGGCACGCTCATCATCTGGCTCTTCGCGATGCGCATCCTCATGGTGGTGACGTCGCTCGTCAGCTACCTCATGAACGAGTCGATGAGCAAGCTGCTCTATGGTGGCTCGCGCGACTTCAACCTTGAGCAGCCGCTGACCAACCTGGTCTGGCTCACCTCGATCGTCTCGATCATCGTCACCTACGCCGCGAGCTGGTTCCTGCTCGGACATCTCGACGGCCACCCGGGGCTGTGGTGGGTCCTCTCGACCATCATCTCGCTGGGCACCATCGCGGGAGCGATCATCCCGGAGTTCACCAAGGTCTTCACGTCCACCGAGAGCCGCCACGTCAAGGAGGTCGTCACATCCTCCCGTCAGGGCGGCGCTTCTCTGAACATCCTCAGCGGCTTCGTCGCCGGCAACTTCTCCGCCTTCTGGCAGGGCGTGACCATCCTCGCGCTGATGGCCGGCGCCGCCTACTTTGCCGGGCACCCGAGCGTCACCGGAATGATCCCGGAGAGCATCGGCTTCGCCGCTCCGATCTTCGCCTTCGGTCTCGTCGCCTTCGGCTTCCTCGGCATGGGCCCGGTCACGATCGCGGTCGACAGCTTCGGACCGGTGACCGACAACGCACAATCCGTTTACGAGCTCTCGCAGATCGAATCCAAGAAGGAGACGGCGGCCGAGATCGAGCGCGACTTCAAGTTCAAGCCCGACTTCGAGAACGCCAAGTACCAGCTCGAGAAGGGCGACGGCGCCGGCAACACGTTCAAGGCCACCGCCAAGCCCGTGCTCATCGGCACCGCCGTCGTGGGCGCCACGACGATGGTGTTCGGCATCATTCTGATGCTCCAGCAGATCTACCCCGACACGATCGGCCGCCTCTCGCTGGTCCACCCCGAGGCCCTTCTCGGCCTGCTCATGGGCGGCAGCGTGATCTACTGGTTCACCGGCGCTTCCACCCAGGCCGTCGTCACCGGCGCCTACCGCGCGGTCGTCTACATCAAGAAGAACATGCGGCTCGATGCCGCCACCGCGTCGACCGAGGCCTCCAAGGAGGTCGTGCGCATCTGCACGCAGTACGCTCAGCGCGGCATGGTGAACATCTTCGTGGTGATCTTCTGCTTCGCGCTCGCCCTGCCGTTCTTCGATCCGTTCTTCTTCATCGGCTACCTGATCGGCATGGCCTTCTTCGGCCTCTTCCAAGCCATCTTCATGGCCAACGCCGGCGGCGCGTGGGACAACGCCAAGAAGATCGTCGAGGTCGAGCTCCGGCAGAAGCACACACCGCTCCACGCCGCGACTGTCGTGGGCGACACGGTGGGTGATCCGTTCAAGGACACCTCGTCTGTCTCCCTGAATCCGGTGATCAAGTTCACCACGCTCTTCGGCCTGCTCGCCGTCGAAATCGCGGTGAAGATGAAGGACGAGGGCACCAAGCAGCTCTTCGGCTGGGTGATCCTCTTGGTCGGCTTGGTCTTCGTCTATCGGAGCTTCTACAACATGCGCATTCCGGACGATCCGAGCGACGACGCCGCCGCGGATGCGCAGCTGAAGAGCAACTGAGTTCCTCCTCAGCTCAGCTTCCCTCCCCAGGCACGCGCCCACACCGGGCGCGTGCCTTTTTTTCGCCCGAACCCACCTCATCTGGCGACTCGACAGGCCAGCCTGCGGCCCTAATCCTCCCGCCATCGAGACCGCGTTCCTTCTCTCCCAGCCCTCTCCGTCTTCTCTCCGTCACCCATGAATCGCCGCTCCTTCATCCAATCCAGCGCCACGCTCTCGGCCGCCTTCGCCGCCCCCGCCATCCTCCGCGCCTCCGACAAGGGGCCGGCCAAGAAGGCCGTCATCGGCACGGGTGAGCACACGTACGAGTGCCATCACTACTGGGGCACGCTGCCGGATCACATCAAGTGGGGCGAGACGCACGGAGTCACGGTCGACGAAGCCGGATTCATCTACATCTTGAACAACACCGGCGCGTCCTCCGTGCGCCACCAAGATGCCGTCGCGGTCTTCGATCCGTCGGGCCGCTTCGTCCGCAGCTTCGGCAGCGAGTACAGCGCCTCCAACATCCACACCGTCGGTCACGGCCTCGACCTCCGCAAGGAGGGCAATACCGAGTACCTGTACCTGTCGCTGACGTGGGCCAACCTCGTGGTGAAGACGACCCTCAATGGTGAGCTGGTCTGGGCCCAGAGCGTCCCGTGGGAGTCCGGTGTCTACACCGAGCGCAAACAGTTCATCCCCACCAACGTCGCGTTCCATCCGACCGACGGGAGTCTCTACATCACCAACGGCTACGGCACGCCCTACATCCACCAGTACAGCGCCGACGGTCGCCACCTCCGGACGTTCGGCGGCAAGGGCGGCAAGGACCAGCACGGGAAGTTCACCAATCCTCACGGCTGCTGGGTCGACAACCGACCGGGCCGCACGCCCATGCTCGTCGTCTGTGACCGCGGAAATCAACGCCTCGAGTATTTCACCCTCGAGGGCCAATACGTCAGCACCGTCGAGGGACTCACGAACCCCGACCACATCGACGTCCGCGGCGATCTTCTGCTCATCCCGGACCTGCACGCCCGCGTCACGCTGCTCGGCAAGGATAACCAAGTCATCACCCACCTCGGATTCGATCAGGCGTGGACCGATCGCGTACTCAACAAGGGCGGACAGGGAGGCCTGGTCATGCGCACCAAGCCGGAGACTTGGGAGGATGGACGGTTCATCCACCCGCACGACGCCTGCTTCGATCGCGACGGCAACATCTTCGTGGTCGAGTGGGTGCGCGGCGGCCGCGTGACCAAGCTGCGCAAGGTCTAGTCCAAGGGTAAGGCGGAATCCGAGCGAAGCACGCTCGCGTCCCGCGCCAATTGCGGTTTGCGTGACGGGAGCCCCGGCTTCCGCCATGCGTTACCCGCTCCCCTTCGTCGCCGTCGTCCGCCGCGTTGTCCGCGCGCGGACCGTTTCCCGCCTCCTCGCGATCGGGCTGGTCTTTTCCAGCCCCGCAGGGGTGCTGCTTGCCCAGCGCGCGCCCTTCGAAGCGCCCAAGGGCGTCGTCGTCTCGGCCAGTCTGACTGCATCCGAGGTCGGCGCCGACATCCTGCGCCGCGGCGGCAACGCGGTGGACGCCGCCGTCGCCACGGGACTCGCCCTCACGGTGACTTATCCGCGGGCCGGCAACATCGGCGGAGGCGGATTCCTCGTGCTCCGGCTTGAGGATGGCCGAACCACCGCCATCGACTTCCGGGAGCGTGCGCCCGCGGCCGCCACGGCCGACATGTACCTCGACGCATCGGGGCAGGTGGTGCCTGGACGCTCGACGCTTGGGCACCTCGCCGCCGGGGTGCCGGGCACCGTGGCCGGGCTCGCCCTCGCCCTTGAGCGGTACGGTTCCGGCAAGTTCTCCTGGTCGGACTTGGTCGAGCCCGCCCGCAAGCTCGCCGCCGAAGGGATACCCGTGACTCCCGGGCTCGCCCGCGACTTGGCGGCTGGCGAGGGCATCTTCGAACGATTTCCAGAATCTCGCCGCGTCTTTCAGCGCAACGGGCGACTGTACCAAGCCGGGGAGCGCTGGATCCAACCCGAGCTCGGTCGCACCTTCGCACGCCTGCAGACGCATGGTCCGCGCGAGTTCTACGAGGGCGAGACGGCCGCGTTGCTCGCCGACGATATGGCGCGAAACGGCGGGCTGATCACCCGCGATGACCTGCGCGCCTACCGCCCCGTCGAGCGCGAAGTGCTCCGTGGCTCATATCGAGGGCACGAAATCATCACCATGCCTCCACCCAGCTCCGGAGGCATCGCACTGCTGCAGATGCTCGCCATGCTCGAGCCCCACGCGCTCGGCGATCTCGGCCACAATTCCGCCGCGCGCATCCACTTGGTCACCGAAGTCATGCGCCGCGCTTTTCGGGATCGTGCCGAATACCTCGGCGACCCGGACTTCGTGCGCGTCCCCGTCGCCGGCCTCACCGATCCCGCCTACGCACGCGGACTGATGAAGCACTTCTCGACCGAGCGCGCGACACCGAGCGCCGGCCTCGCCGCCGGCACGCCGTTCGGACTCCAACCGGCTACGCCTCCCGCCACCGGCAACGAGTCCTCCGAGACCACCCACTACTCCATCGTCGACGCCGCCGGCAACGCGGTGAGCGTCACCTACACGCTGAACGGGCTCTTCGGTTGCGGGGTCACCGTCCCCGGCGCCGGTTTCCTGCTGAACAATGAAATGGACGACTTCACGTCCAAGGTCGGGGTGCGGAACATGTTCGGCCTCCTGCAAGGCGCCGCCAACGCCATCGCCCCCGGCAAGCGTCCGCTCTCATCCATGACGCCGACGATCGTGCTCCGCGACGGGCGATTGTTCATGGTCACCGGGAGCCCGGGCGGTCCGACGATCATCACGACGACGCTGCACGTGATCACCCACGTCATCGACGACGCCATGAGCCTCACCCAAGCGGTGGATGCCCCGCGCTTCCACCATCAATGGATGCCGGACATTATCCGGGTGGAGCCCTTCCTGACGTCACGCGACACCGCAGTCATGCTGGAAGCGAAGGGCCACACCCTCGCCCTCCAACGTCTGTACGCAAACTCGCCCGAGGCCTCCGCCCGCTCGTGGGGCGACGCCGCCAGCATCCTGATCGACTCCAAGAGCGGCCGGCGTCTCGGCGCACCGGATCTGCGGAGCGCGGACGCCGGAGCGGCCGGCCACTGAGCGACCACGACGTGGTCCGGGGGGCACCGCAGGCCATGACGCCACCGGTCTTTCTCTACCTTTCGCCGCTGCTACTGGCGCTGGAGTTGGTCCAGTTAATCGCGGCGGAGCGGCTCCTCGGAATCAAGGCGCTGCAGCGCGGAGAGGATCCCCGCCGCGCAGCCCTCCCGCCCGGCGCCGCCGCGGGCTGGAGCATCGGCATCCTCCTCAATGCAGTCTGGATGCTCGCCATGCTCGCGAGCGGATTCGGGACCGGGCGCGTGGCCTGCATGATTGCCACCTCGCTTCTCGGCTACGTGCTCCGCCGAGCCTGCCCGCTTCGCTGGACGCTCGTGATTCTCACCTTCGAGGGCGCGATCCGCATGGGCATGCACGTCTCGCTGCTGATGCTTGCCTGGCGGCTTCGCTGACGCCACGCCCGCCGCCGCCACGTCCCGACCCCATGGCGGTACCCGTCAGACGCCGAAGCGACGCGTGACCGACTTTTCAACGGGTTCCCCGAACGAGCGGGTGAAGAACTCCTGCGCCTCCGTCATGAACTTCGCGTAGCGACCGTAGTCGCCAGCCCAGGAATTCGGCACACATACCCGCTTGATCACGCCCCGCCCCACCTTGTTTGGCGCCTCTCGATCCGGAGCAAACTCCATCGTAAACTTGGGGTCGTGCGTATGCACGACCGTATGCACCGACTCCGTCCCAGCTGCGTCCCGCTCAATCCGGAGGAAGTGCGAAAAGTTGGTGGGCACGCTTCAAGGATAGCGCAGGAAGCCAGGATGAAAACCGGAAAAAGCACCGCTCCGGTGATGCATAAGCGCTTGCGATCCAAGCGCCGTCCCGGTCATAACGGACGGGTCCGACCGCGCCCCGCCGATGCAAGACCACCCCGAGGTTCCGAAGCTGCCCAAGCTCCCGTTCATCGCCAGCGACGTCTTTCTGCTCAGCGTCGCCGGCTTCATCGCCTACCGGGCACCCACCCCTCTGGAGGGCGGTGCACTGGTCGCGATCGTCACCTGCGTCGTCGTCGGCGCCATCCTGCTCGGGATACCGTTCATCGCCGAGTACGGCCGCCGTACCGATGTCTTGCTGCGGGAACGCCAAGACGAGATCGCAGCGCTCGCCAAGACGACCGCTGCGTGCGTCGAGCAGGTGAGCATCGCCACCGCGAGCCTGCACGGCCTCGCGGAGAGCCACGCGCGGAGCGCGCGAACGCTCGAAGCGCTGCCGCAGAAGCTCCAAGAAAAGGTCGCCGAATTTAAGACTCAGCTGAATGAGATCAGTGTCGCCGAGAACGAGGCGCTCGAACAGGAACTGCAGACGCTGCGCACCGCCGAAAGCGATCGCCTGCAATCCGCCGTCGACGAACTGGCCAAGCTGTCCCGGGAGTTCGCCCGCATCGAGGCCGCGGCCAACCAGATCTCAACCACCCTCCTCCAACTCGGCGACCAATCCGCCGCCAAGGTGACGAGCAGCTTCACCCAGGCCGCCCAGAGCGCCACCAAGGAAATCGAGTCGACCTTCACTCGCGCGCGGACCCAGTGGGTCGACGAGTCCAAGGAGGCCCAAGCGCGCGCCCTGTCCGCCTGGTCCGCACACACCGCCGAAACCCTCCGCCAACTGGAAGCAACCCTCGCGGCATCAGACCGACGATCCGTCGCTCCAGTCGATTCCGCCCGCCCGGCCAAGTCGGTCGACTCGGCCGGCGCCAAGGAAGCCTCCGCCGGCCCCGCTCAGACGCCGCTGCCCCCGGCGGTTTCCACCGCCCCGGTTCTCCCGGCCTCAAGCCCGTCCGCAACGACCCGTGGCCCCGTCGTCAACCCGGTAGCCTCCACCTCGAGTCCCACGCCCTCCGCCTCGCCCGCCGAACCCGCCGCCCCTTCCCGGCCCACCGCCGCGCCCAAAGCAACC
>JACCDG011340208.1_pt1 | contig 73735 bp, 68 predicted proteins | sample 7442471 | NCBI WGS metagenome assembly JACCDG01 (sample SAMN15323444, study PRJNA562643) | freshwater metagenome | isolation source: river surface water | place: USA:Blue River Watershed | collected 2017-08-17 | reverse complement strand
ATTCTCTTTTTGCCCCAAAGCTCATTTTGTACCACCTCCCCAAGCGGGTTCTAAAAGTTAAGTTTTCGGTAAGGTGATTATGAAAGGTCCTTTGGGGCCTTGGTAACCTTTAATTTGAGCCGGCTCGTCCCAAAAATTCTCAGGGCACCAACGGCTTCGGAATGAAGATTGTCTCTCGAAGCGGCGTCGGTCAAATCGGCGTTAGCGACGTTGGATCTGCGAAGGTCCCTTTCAAGTACCGGTTCCAATTTTCTATTCGCGATATGACCACCTGCGATGAAACGGTGGGCCTGGAAGAGCAATACAACTTCGGTGGGCAAATCAGATTACCGGTTCGAATCCATAATTATAACAAGCCCGAATGTAATTAAAGGGAGCTTACTGACGAAAAATTTTTGCTGAAATTGATAATATTTCGTCGGGTGTCACTCATACACAAATTCTGGAAAGGGAAAATCACCGTGATCTGGATCCCCTGTGAAGTGGGGGCGGTGGGCTGATGAATCCCACTCATTCGGAATGATTACCAGCCCTAAAAACATAGATTGAGGTCACGCGATCATCAGCCGCAAGTTCAGAAATCCGTCTAAGAGTGAGTAGAGTCTGAATGGTCTTTTCCCTCTTTTCACGAACCCGAGACGACATTTCGAGACCAAGCGTTTTAAAATCAGACGAATCCTTTACGGTTATCAATACTGAAAAGAAAGACGACCAATCCGTTGGCATCGAAAAACTTCCTGAACCCATATCTAACTGCAGCCTTACTCTCTTCTTCGAATTCTTGGCATTACCTGCTGCGAGGGCATCACGGTCAATGAGAAAACGAATGTCGGCTTGGAGACTTGAATCCAGTTTCGAGAAATCGATCGCAGATGACGAAACGATCCAGCTCAAACTTGCCCCTGCCACTGGCATGGGCTCGGCAGGATGCAGTCCGACCCCCGACATGATTTCATTCAGATGCTCGGCAAGACCTGCTGTACTGCTTTCATCAACCTGAGTTCGATCGACAAGATCATCATCGAAATATCGGAAATGAACACGAACACTCTTGAATATCCCATAAATCTGTTCCTTCCGAAGCGCATCCGAGCGAGTGGCTACATCAACCTCAATTTGAAACGGGTAGTCTGTGCCTATTCGGTTCTCAAACGGATCGAACTCTACAATTCGAATACTACGAGAACTCTGTGAAACCCCAAATAGAGCCGTCAATTCCTTTCGAACTGCTCTAACATGTCTGTACCATGCTGTTCGCTTGAGCGTCGCTTTTGCTTCAACCGGTTTAATTATCTGATCGAATCTTCCCCAGCGTACCTCGTGGATCTTAGAATATCCCGAGGTCAAAGCGCCCATGTCTTGAAGAGAGATCTTTCCATTCTGGACACCGAGATGAATCGCATCGACCGTCGTTAGTTCAAAAATATTCGGGCTGAAAATTCCATCGACAGGATCCTCTGTTACCTTGCCGATATACCCAGAAGTCTCGACTCTCACAGTCTCTTTCTTCTGACCGCGACCTTTGGAGTATCTGAGAACCGCCTGCCACTGCGCATCGAAGCGCATGGGAGAATCCTTCATTGGTATCAGCTTAAAATCAATAAGCGCTGGTGCAAAGCCAAGGGTTGTCAGAGCCTGATGACATTGTGAAAAAGCAGACCGTCCGCCTTCCTGCAACAAAGTGGGCAACGCCTTCTCAAAACTTGGACCCAAACTACTCGATGCTGGAGTTGCCCCACTTGCTTCTAAAAATCCGAAACACCACAAATGGCAAACAGAAGCTACCCAGGCGCACAGCGATTTCATGAGCCCCATCTAGCCCGACATCCACTCCTTTGCAAGACGAAGCTGAATTGATTCCACGCCGATTTCGACCACTATCAGCAAGCTGTTGAGCTATTCAAACTGCTATCCAAAAGCTGATAAAGACCTAATCATTGTAACCGGTTACAGGATCGCGCTAGAAATTCTAATTCATATTTCTTTAGAAGGTATCTCCACCTAAGATGGAAGGTATTGATGAAAATTCTGACTCTTAATCTCCATAAAGGTTTTTCGGCCCTGAACACAAAATACATTTTGCCACAGATCCGAGATGCTCTTCGCGCGGAAAATCCGGACATCGTCTTCCTGCAGGAAGTACTTGGCAATAACCACGGAAAGGCCCCTGCAAAGGTGCACCAAGAACAACCGTCACAATACGAATACCTTGCTGATTCAATATGGTCCGATTTCGCCTATGCAAAAAACGCTGTCTACAGCGACGGCGATCACGGTAACGCCATTCTTTCTCGTTTTCCCATTACAAAATATGATCACGTCAATCTTTCAACATATGCTCTAGAACAGCGAGGATTTCTATACGCTGAAATACTGATTCCAGAATTTGGGCTGGTCCATTGTATCTGTGTGCATCTCGGCCTTCTCAGCATGCATCGAAAACAGCAATTCAAAATCCTTACGCAACATATCGAAGTGAATGTTCCGATAGGAGCTCCCCTGATATTGGCGGGGGATATGAATGACTGGTCACATACGGCTCAAGATCATCTCGCAACACCGCTTGGACTCGACGAAAGCCACTGCGTCGTCCATGGAAAATTAGCACGAACCTTTCCGGGGCCTCTCCCAATACTCAGATTGGATCGCATCTATACGAGATGCTTCAAGACTCTTTCGGCTTCCGTTCTTGCAGGAAAACCTTGGTCCGCTCTATCAGATCACTTGCCAATGACCGCGACTATCGAATTTTTGAAAGAAAATATTCAATGACAAAGTGGTCAGATAATAATTCTTTTGAATTGATATCCGACGCCAAATTATTCTTCTCTCAATTGGAAAAAAGTATCAGCGTCGCACAGCGAGAGATTTTTCTTGAAACATATATTTTTAAACCAGATCGCGCTGGGTCGAGAATATTTGCGGCTCTAATGGACGCTGCTTCAAGGGGCATCAAAGTTCATATTGTCATTGATGGCGTTGGATCGAGAGATTTTCCAGAGGTCTGGATCCGAGAACTGAAGAAATTAAGAGCACGAGTCCATATCTTTCGGCCGCCACAAAAAATATTCAAGCTTGGTGGGCGTATTTTTCGTCGTCTGCATCGCAAAATTGTGACGATCGACTCGCACGAAGCATTTATCGGCGGAATGAATATCAGCGACGATCAATTTCAGGAGTTAGATTTTACACTCCTCATCCGCGGACCGATCTGTTTACGAATCCATAGATTCATGAAGCTATTCTTCTTGCGTCTTAAAAAAAGATGGATCGAATATTTCAAAGAATTGACGAAATTTCCAGAGTCCAAAAAATTTCCAAAAATACAAAGAGACGATGTGAAGGCGGATTTCGTTGTGAGAGACAACTTCCGACATCGACGAAAGATTGAGAATGCCTATCTCTCGACCATGTCTCGAGCAAAAAAAAGTATTGATATCGCGAACGCCTACTTTGTGCCTGGCCTCCGTTTTCGGAACGCCCTTATTCAGGCAACAGGGCGCGGAATTCAAGTGCGGCTGCTTCTTCAGGGCAGAACAGATCATCCTATTGTCCGATGGGCTACCCGAGCCCTTTATGATGAGTTTGTGTCACACGGCATTCAAGTCTATGAGTATGAAAAGAAAATACTCCACGCGAAAGTGGCTGTGATCGACGGTGACTGGGTCACAGTTGGATCGGCCAACCTGGATCTCTTCAGCCTATTTCTCAATCTGGAAGCCAATATTATCTTGAAGTCCTTGACCATCGGAAATGCAATCGTGTCGGTGATGAACCAAGAAATTGAAACCGGCACGATTCAAATAACTGCAACAAAACTGAAGCAACGAAAACTATCGCAAAGAGTCCGAAGCTATATAGCCCTCGGACTCCTCAAAATTCTTGGCTTGATTACAAGCTATCGATAAATGATTTAAGCTTCTTTGCTCTCGAGGGATGTCGAAGTTTTCGCAGCGCTTTTGCCTCAATTTGACGAATACGCTCACGAGTCACTTCAAAATCCTGGCCTACTTCTTCAAGAGTATGGTCAGACTTCTCGCCAATTCCAAATCTCATACGAAGAACTTTCTCTTCACGAGGAGCCAATGTGGCCAAAACTTTTCTCGTTTGTGCCGAAAGATTGTAATTAACGACCGCCTCAGTAGGAGAAGTTGCATTGATATCTTCAATGAAATCTCCCAAATGTGAATCTTCTTCTTCCCCGATCGGCGTATCGAGCGAGATCGGCTCTTTGGCAATTTTTAAAACCTTACGAACTTTTGCGAGAGGCATTTCCATCTTCTCAGCAATTTCTTCTGGCGTGGGTTCTCGTCCAAGCTCTTGAACTAAATGTCGAGAAGTTCGAATCAACTTGTTGATTGTCTCAATCATATGCACCGGAATACGAATGGTGCGAGCCTGATCTGCAATCGCACGAGTAATCGCCTGACGAATCCACCAAGTCGCATAGGTCGAGAACTTATAACCTCGACGATACTCGAACTTATCGACAGCCTTCATCAAACCAATATTTCCCTCTTGAATGAGATCCAAGAACTGCAAGCCGCGGTTCGTATATTTTTTTGCAATACTCACAACCAATCGAAGGTTTGCTTCAACAAGCTCATTCTTTGCTCGCTCGGCCTTCAACTCACCATTTTTAACTTGTTTGTGAATTCTCTTAATTTCGCCAGCCTCGAGATGAACTTCATCCTCGATCATTCCGATACGCTTTGCAGCTGATCGATATTGTTCAATCAACTCTGCGAGTTCTTCTGGTTCTATCTTGAGCTTCGCCGCAATTTTCTTAGGATCTTCTTTTCCTTTGTCGAGAGTGACAACGAGATCTTTGATTTCATCTTCAGTATATCCAAATCGCTTTTCGACCGCCGTGACAAGAAGCTGACTTTTTTCAACACGACCAACCAAGTTTTTTAACTTAGCGGAAATTTTATTGATGAATTTTCTATTGAGATCAATTTCTTTCAAAATCTCGAAAATTTCATCTCGAATTTTTTCGATTTTCTTTTTCGGCTCTTCTTGAATTTTTTTAGAAGCCGTTCGAACCTCAGCCCAGGTCTCTTGCAAATCAGTGAACTTGCGACGAGCTTTTGCAATCAGTTTAAGAACTCTTTCACACTGAACATTTTCATTAAATTGTCCCTGCTCGGTTTCGTCATAACCCCGAATCACATCGCCAACACGAATAGTTTTTCGTTTAAGCCGATCCTCGAGATTCAAAATTTCTTTGATACCGAAATCAGAGCGCAAGACAACACTCAGAACTTCTTGCTCTCCCTCTTCGATGCGCTTCGCAATTTCGACTTCACCATCTCGTGTCAAAAGGGACACTTGCCCCATTTTTCTCAAATACATGCGGATGGGATCATTGCTTCTGCTCAGAGCATCATCTTCTTTTTCATCCTCATCAAACGCATGTTCATCAGCGCCTGCCTTCGGCTTCTTCGCAGTGGCGGCGGCTGGTTTGAAATCTTCAGCCTCATCAACAACTTCGATATCCATCTCATCCAGCATGAGCATGACATCATCGATCTCTCCCTCAGCAGTCACTTCTGCAGGAAGAACCTCGTTTACTTCTTCAAATGTCAGGTAACCTTTTTCTTTTCCAAGATGAATCAATTGCTTGAGCTCTTTGAGGTCTTTATTTTTTCGACGTCCTTTCGCAGGAGCCTCTTTTGCAGCACCCGCGGCGTCGACATCGGCCGAAGCCTTTCCAACGACCTTCGCCTCAACAACTTTGACAGTCTTCTTGGAGACAATTTTCGAGCCCTCAATCTTCTTGGTTTCAACAACCTTAGACTGTGGCTTCTTCATTGCCTTCAACGCTCTCGTTTTTCCAACTGCTTTTTTCTTTAATGCCATAAATCTAAATCCCTTTCCGTCAATCACACTTCTAAAAGTTCGGTTGCAGAACCTTCCGAGGCTCTCATCAATCGCACTAAATCTCTCTTTTCAGACAATAACTCGCGCGATCTATTCATATCTTTTCGTTCATCCGCCTGAGAAAGCTCCCGCTGAAGCCTTTCACTCTCACGACGAAAATAGGCGCGTCTCGTTCCTTTCAACAAATCTGCCCAGAGCATACTCAACTCTGACTCATGCACAGGCTCTAACGACCACTCTCGGATTACCGCCTGAGTATCCGGCTCGCAATCAGTTAACCAGCCTAATCCTGCTATTGACCTTGACTCTAGACCAAGGTCCAAAAAACGCACAAGGAGACTTGTCCACTTTGATGAGGGAAGTAAATAGGGCCTAAATTCAGCCACTTCAAAAGCCTGCCGATCGCCATATTGCACCAGAAATCGAACAATTTCCCTCTCCCAACGGTCATCCGTGACCTCCATTTTCGCCTGTTTCGGCGCGGGCATTGGCTTAGGACTATCTTGAGGTTTCAGCAGCAAATTTTCAGCCAACTCAAACTTCTTCGCCAATTCCTTTTTAACAACCGCTCGCTGCAGATCGTCGGGAATTTGATCTAAAATCGAGACCAATGCCCTGAGCCGCTTGCCTTTACCCACAGCCGTTTTTTCCACCAAAACTGTTTTCTCAACCAGATAGTCAACGGCAGGCACCGCAGCTTCAAAAATTTTCTTTAAAGCAGCCTTTCGTTCGACTTCACTATGAGTCTGGTCATGCAAAAACTGATCAGGATCTTTTCCGGTCGGTATCATGGCAACTTTGGACTCAATCCCTTCTTTCAAGAAGATGCTCAAATTCCGCTCCGTCGCGGCTAGCCCAGCGCTATCCGAGTCGTAGAGCGAAATTGCTTTCTGAGACCATCGTTTCATAAGTCGTGCCTGATCGATCGTCAGCGCTGTTCCCATGGAGCCAATGACATTTGTGACCCCAAACTGGTTGAGTGCCAATACATCCAAATAACCCTCAACCAAGACAGCATACCCCTTTCTGGAGATGTCCCTACAAGCAAGATGCATGCCATAAAAAAGGCGGCCTTTATCGAAGTGGCTCGACTTGGGAGAATTAATATACTTCGGATGTTCATTTTTGAGGATACGCCCCCCAAAACCCCTGATTTTCCCCCTTTCATCCATGATTGGAAACATCAGCCGGCCCTGAAAACGATCGATATATTCACCTCGCTCAGTGCGACCTATAAGTCCCAATTGGGAGGACAAATCCAGAGAAAACTTCTTATCGGAGAGTGTTCTCACAATCCATTTCGGATCACCTGCGTGGGCACCCAATCTAAATGGCTTCCAAAGACTCGACGGGATTCCACGGATCTGAAGATAGTCCCTAAAATGTTCCCCGGCCTTAGCCTGCAGATGGTCCTCAAAAATCTGGCCCACTGTCTCCAAAATTGCAAAACCTTCTTCCCATTGAGGGTCTACCTTAAATTTTTCAATTTTTATGCCGGCGCGTTTGGCCAATTCCTCCAAGGCCTGTTGAAATTCCCATCCATGATAGAGCTGAATGAACTTAAAGACGTCGCCGCCCGCTTTGCAGCCAAAGCAATGAAATAGCTGCTTGCTTGGGCTAACGGAAAACGAGGGGCTTTTTTCATTATGAAAAGGACAACGTCCAAAAAAATTGGATCCACTTTTCTTTAGAGGAACGACCTCTTGGATGACTTCGACGATATCTACAGCGCGTCTTACGGCTTCTATCATCGAATTTTCCTCTAAGCAGTGAGTAGTTTTTGAATGGCTTCTGTAACTTTCTTTGAATCCGCGCGACCGACTATTTTAGGCTTCAGTTCTTTCATGACCTTACCCAAGTCCTTCACCGAAAGAGCTCCGCTTGCCTGTATCGCTGACTTAATGAGGGCTGAAAGCTCTTCTTCTGAAAATGGCTTCGGCAGAAAAGAAGTGATGACTTCAATTTCTCGTTCCTCTTTCTGTGCGGATTCAGGTCGGTTAAATTGTCGGAACTGTTCAGCTGCGTCGCGGCGCTGTTTGATCATCGACTGAAACACTTGAAATGCTTCTTCGTCAGTCAGATCCTTCTGTTCTTTTTCGACGTGCTTATATTTCAAAGCAGATTTCATACCGCGAAGAACATCAAGACGTACTTGATCCTTTGCGCGCATGGCGTCTTTCATCGCTTCGCCGATCTGTGCTTCAAAAGGCAACATTTTACCTCTTATTCACTAGATTTTTTTTGTTGTACGTTGCGATCGCTTGACGGCGGCAATGGCTTTTCGTTTGCGTTTTTGCGAAGGCTTTTCGTAAAATTCACGCTTGCGAAGCTCCGTCAGAATTCCGGATTTTTCGACGAGCTTTTTAAAACGCTTTAAAGCGCCTTCAAATGATTCATTATCTCGAACTTTTATAAAGGTCATGGACTCGAAATCTAGGATGTTCAGCGCATACGGTCAAAGGGTTTTATTGCAGTTTTAGATCTTCCCCTGCATTAGCCAATCGGTGACCCATAGTTTTTATTTCTCAAGCTCGCTGCGAGCCGAAAAAGAGGCTCCATGGGTGCTAAAGCCCTCTTCCTTAGCTAATTTCAAGCTCTCAATTTCATGCCGATTTAGCGCGTCCCGGTCAAATTCAATCAAAGTAAAGCGCCTCACAAAAGACATCGGCGACATTGAAAGAGAATAAGCCGCGGTTCCCAAAGTATTTACCAAACCCGACGGGGCTCCGATAAGATCCAAGCCCACGGCCGGAGTATAATGTCCGAGCAAGACACTTCCGCATGATCGAATTGCTGACATCCACTTCGTCGCGGAATCTGTCGGCAAAACGACAACACCAGGCGAAATATCGTTCACAACGTCAATCGCCTCCTCAGTGTTTTTGACCTGAAAAAAAGAGGTTCGAGTTTCCAAACAAGATCGGATAGACGACTGCTCACCATGGCTTTTCAACTGCTGTATTCTTGTCGCCAATTCATCGACGAGCCCCTCCAGCCACTCTCTCTTCGGATGAAAAACCCAGATCTCTGCCTGCGGATCATGGTCGGCTCTTCCGACGATATCGGCAGCAACAACGGAAACTTTCGTCGTTTTATCGCATACAAATGCTGTCTCAATGGGTCCAGATAGGCCGTCTATGCCCACATAACCTGACAGCAATAATTTCGAGACCGCTGTTCTTCTGCCGCCCGAACCGACGATTTTTTGGACAGGTTGAGACTGCGATGTCCCAAATGCAAGCGCCGAAAGGGCGCCAACACCACCCGCTAATAAAATCTTTTCGATTTTCAAAAGCTTCGCACAATAGAGAAGCGTAAAATCAACATAGGGCTTGTCTAAATTCTTGCGTGGCGGAGTCGCTACCACGATTTCTTTGACTCCAGCGGCTCGTGCCGGCGCACCACACAAAAGCAATGTCATGAAATAATTTGCAGACCCTCCAGGTACATAAATACCAACACGTTCCAGTGGTCGAACTTCAGTTCCCCAAAAAACTCCTGCTTCATCGTTCGCTTGGAAGGAAGAAACCTTAAGCTCCTCCTGGAATCTCAAAATTCGTTCGTGCGCGTGATCTATAGCCTTACGAACCTCGGTCGAAATTTTCTTGTGAGAACTCTTAATCCACTCCGGATCAACCCACAAATCGGCATCGGTCAACGACATCTCATCGTAGTCTTGTGCCGAGCGCAGCAAGGCGGCCTCGCCCTGACTTCTGTAGGCTTGAATTGAGGCAGAAACCTCAGCAGATAACTCATCGAGCAGTCTCCAGCGTCTCGTACGCAATAGTTTTAAATGCTCGTCACATTCTGAGCTGCCGACTGTTAAAATTTTCATTCACGCTCTCTCCAAACATTGGCGCCCAAAGACAAAAGTCGAGACTCCAGTCCCTCGTATCCGCGATCTAAATGGTAAATTCTTCGAACTTTAGTTCGACCATTCGCCTTCAGTCCCGCCAAGACAAGACACGCCGATGCTCGCAAATCAGACGCCATCACCGATGCTCCACTCAGTTCTTTAACACCTTTGACAACAGCGGTATTTCCATTGACCTCAATATTTGCACCCATCCGACGCAGTTCAGCAACGTGACCAAAACGATTTTCAAAAACAGTTTCTCGGACCGTACTCGATCCCTTTGCGGGATCAGCTACGGTGAGGCATCCAATAAATTGAGCCTGGGCGTCTGTTGGAAACCCAGGAAATGGTGCTGTTTCAAAATCAATCGGATCTAGAACTCGAGGCGCCTCTATCGAGATGGAATTTTCTCGTTCCAAAATCTTCGCTCCCATTTCTGAAAATTTTTGAATGACAGAATTCATTGTTGAATGTCGATAGGGAGTGCAAGTCACTGACCCACCTGTAATTGCACCAGCCGCTAAATAAGTGATGAGCTGAATTCGATCAGGCTGAATTGTCCACTCAATGCCATTCAGCGATGGCTGCCCTTGAATCAAAAGTCGATCAGTTCCAGCGCCATCGATCTTAGCTCCCATTTTATTGAGCGCTTCGATGACTTCAACAACTTCTGGCTCCTTCGCGACATTCTCAAAAATCGTCTCGCCTTTCGCAAGCACCGCCGCTGTTACCAAATTAATTGTTCCCGTTACTGTTGGAAAATCTAAAACAAAACGACAGCCAACCAATCCCTTTGTCTTCGCCTTGATATATCCACCTTCAAGATTGATCTCTGCTCCAAGAGCCTTCAATCCCTTCAAATGAATATCCACCGGACGCTCGCCAATGGCACAGCCCCCAGGAAGAGACACTTCAGCCATGCCCGTCCTTGCAACGAGCGGCCCCAAAACCAAGATCGATGCTCTCATCTTACGAACCAAATCATAGGGCGCAATGGTCGACTTGATCGTCGGACAGTGAAATAATCCAGGCTCCGTCGACTGAACACCCAGCTCGCCCAGCAAATTCTTCAAACTTAAAATATCTTGTACATCAGGAATTTTGCGAAATCTCACCGGTTTATCAGTCAAAAGAGATAGACAAATAAGAGGAAGCGCCGCATTTTTTGCGGGAGGAATTTCTATTGTACCCGCTAATTTTTTTCCACCCTCGATCCAAAGACAATCCATAATTCTCCTTAGGCACTTTTCTCAATGAAGATATGAGGCCCGTCATTCCAGACTCGACATTCTCCCGCTGAATTCAATTTCTTTAACGGGTCGAGTTCTATCAATTTTTTTAATTGCTCGCCCCCATATGTTTCGAGTGCCAGCAATCCATCCGCCAGAATCTTCTCATACCAAATCTGAAAAATGGATCGATAATATACGATTCCTTCTGTTCCACCATCCAGCGCAATGCCAGGCTCAAATTTTCGAATATCGAGAGCTAAGCCGCCTAAATCGTCAGAAGGTATATATGGAGGATTTGATACAACGACTGAAAACTTCCCAAGCTGGACACAGTCATCACTATTTAACATATCTTTCTCAATCCACTTCACCCTCTTTACTAAACCTAGATTTTCAGAGTTTTTCCGAGCAACAGTCAACGCTCGATCCGAGATATCGAGTCCGTAAATTTCCCAAGATGAAGGCAATCGACTCGCGAGTGACAGTGCTATGCAACCAGATCCCGCGCCCAGATCGATCACCCGCCCAGACTTCAATTTTTTGTCAGAAATCCAAGCGAGAACACCCTCCACCAACCCCTCGGTTTCTGGGCGTGGGATCAAAACCGACGAGTCGACATAATACTTAAGTCCAAAAAATTCCTTAGTCCCAAGAATATACGCGATGGGCTCACATTTTAATCTTCGCTCCAAGAGCAATTCAAAGGCTGCCGATTCATCGTGCGACAACTCTTCGTGGTCATGGGCGATAACTTGCAGAGGATCAATTTTGAGCACCTCGGCCAACAGCAGCCTCGCTTCAACCAACCCACGATCACCCGCGACAGTGGCCAGACGACGAGCAGCCTCAGGCAAAATTGCACGAATGTTCTTCGAAATCATACTGCAGACGCTGCTAATTGCTTCGTATAATCCTCTTGTTGAAGCGCTTCAATGAGCTGATCCAAATCACCTTCGATCACAGAAGAGAGTCTCTTCAACGTAAAATTAATTCGATGATCCGTAACCCGTTCTTGAGGAAAATTATAAGTACGAATTCTTTCACTTCGATCGCCAGTACCCACCTGGGACTTGCGATCCGCCGCCCGTTGAGCCTCTTGACTCTCGATCTGCGCATCCAGAAGTCTAGTCCGCAAAACCTTCATGGCTTTCGCCTTATTCTTGATCTGACTCCGTTCGTCCTGGCAAATCACCACCGTATTCGTTGGCAAGTGAACCACGCGAACTGCTGAATCGGTTGTATTGACACCTTGTCCACCTTTTCCACCAGAACGATAAACATCGATGCGTAAATCCTTTTCATTAATCACTAAATCCTGCTCGTCGGCCTCAGGCATCACCGCCACAGTGACCGTCGAGGTATGGATGCGCCCCATCGCTTCAGTTGTGGGAACCCTTTGAACTCGATGCACGCCTGATTCATATTTCATCAGCGTATAAACATCTTTGCCTTCGAAGGACGCGATCACTTCTTTGTAACCGCCTTTCTCAGAAAAAGACTCACTCATGACTTCAATGCGCCAGCTTCGCTTCAAAGCAAACTTGCAATACATCCGAAAGAGATCCATCGCAAAAAGAGAAGCCTCATCACCCCCAGCACCCGCTCGAATTTCAATCATGATATTCTTGCCGGCGTGTGGATCTTTGGGAAGCAACGCAATCATCACTTCACGATCAAGCGCTGACAGCCGTGACGAGATCTGAGCGATTTCTTCGCCCGCCAAGTCCGCCATTTCACCACCTGAGTCTAGCATCGCCTTGGCCTGCTCTTGCTCATCGGTGAGCTTCAAGTATTCCTCAGCAAGCGCCGCGACCGACTCAAGACTGCTTCGTTCTTGGGACAACGTCCTAAATTTATCGGAGTTGTTGATGACGTCAGGATTAGAGAGGTCTGCCGTTAAATGAGCAAACCGATCTAATACTTTTCGAAGCCGATCTTTCAACTGGAGAACTTCGACTACTTAGTCTTAGTTGCGTATTTTTTCTTAAATTTCTCAATACGCCCTTCAGTATCCATTAATTTCACGGATCCTGTGTAAAAGGGGTGGCATACATTACAAATTTCAACATGGATATGCGACTTTGTTGATGCTGTCACAAATGTATTGCCGCAGTTGCAAACAACTTTGGCGGGGGTGTATTCGGGGTGGATATCTGCTTTCATTGGTTCATACTCTCCAAGAATTCCTTGTTCGACTTCGTCTTCTCGATCTTATCTAGTAGAAACTCCATGCTATCTGTCGGAGACAGAGGCGCCAGCAGCTTCCTCAAGACCCATACACGATGTAGCACATTCTGATCGAGCAGCAATTCTTCTTTTCTCGTACCCGACTTATTGATGTCAATAGCCGGATAAATGCGTTTATCGGCCAATTTTCTGTCTAAAACGACTTCCATATTGCCGGTACCCTTAAATTCTTCAAAAATGACTTCATCCATGCGGCTCCCCGTTTCAATGAGGGCCGTTGCAATAATCGTCAAACTGCCGCCTTCTTCCACATTACGGGCCGAACCGAAAAATCGTTTCGGTCGGTGAAGCGCGTTTGCATCTACCCCCCCTGAAAGAATTTTTCCTGAGGGAGGAACGACCGTATTAAATGCTCGCGCAAGCCTTGTAATAGAATCGAGCAAAATGACGACGTCATTACCATGCTCAACCAATCGCTTAGCCTTTTCGATAACCATTTCTGCAACCTGAACGTGGCGTTGAGCAGGCTCATCAAAGGTCGAAGACACAACTTCAGCCTTCACATTTCGCGACATATCGGTGACTTCTTCAGGCCGCTCATCAATCAGAAGAACAATCATTTTTACTTCCGGATGATTGATCGAGATCGAGTTTGCAATATTCTGCAAAATCATCGTTTTACCAGTTCTTGGTGAAGCAACGATCAATCCACGCTGTCCTTTTCCAATCGGGCAGAGAAGATCCATAATACGGCCCATATTGTTGTCAGCGTTTGTTTCGAGCTTGATCTGCTTATCTGGATAAAGCGGAGTCAGGTTATCGAACAAAACCTTATGCAAGGCTTTTTCTGGTTTATCATGATTAATCGACTCAACTCTGAGCATCGCGAAATAGCGTTCGCCTTCTTTCGGATGACGGATTTCTCCACTGACGGTATCGCCAGTCCTCAAATTGAAACGTCTCACCTGGGACGGCGAAACATAGACATCGTCCGGTCCTGGTAGATAGTTAAAATCCGGAGATCTCAAGAATCCAAAACCATCCGGAAGCACTTCAAGAACGCCTTCCGAATACACGGCGACATTCTGTTTAATACTGGCCTTCAGCAACGCAAAAATCAGGTCTTGCTTACGCAAAGAACTGGCATTTTGAACACCATAGGTCTCAGCCATCGTTACAAGTTCAGCTGCCGGTTTGGTCTTTAAGTCTTTGATATGAATTGTCACAGCTGGGGCATTATTCTGCTCAACCGGCTGATCACCATTCTGAGCAATGCCTGAAGTGGGAAGTGGGACGATATGAGAAGCAGCGCCCGCAGCTACCGGTTCTGCCGGAGTTCCGCTATCGGCTGTGGTTCGACCCTGAATCGCGGCCTCTGCAGCGGCTTCAGCCTCGGCCGAAGCCTGTTCCATTTCGCGGGCTTCATCTCGATCTAAAACATTTCGGTCATCTCTCGGCGTTCGACCGCCGGTTCGATATCCCCTTGTGGGTCGATCCCCGCCTCCGCCACCTCGACGAGGTCTTTGAAAATTTCTACGTTTATCTGAGCCTTGCACTTCTACCTCCACAATATTGGTTGGGCCCGTTGGTGAATCATTATTTGATCTCATAAATTGTCAGCATCCCCTAGTTATTTCATCTATTTTCACGTCCCGCGTGATCTACACTTAGTCCTTCGTCACTTACTCTCATCATTTTTGTGGATGATTGTCATGTTTGGGAAAAACGCAAGGATTTCAAGTGGACTGATACCTACCCATTAGGGTGGTAGCTCTAAGCTGTCAAGAATTACATCTCTAAAGACGAGCAGTCTCAGTATACACGGCTTTAAAAATATTCGATAGTCACTTGATCACAGGCAAAATGCCAATAATCATTGATGTTTTACGATGAAGACTACGCCGCCGAAAAAGAGAATCCTAGAACTTCGAACACAAATCGCTTTTCACAATCTTCAGTATCATCAAAACGACGCACCTATCATTAGTGATCAAGAGTTCGACGCCCTCGTGCTTGAACTCAAAAGACTGGAAGAGAAATTTCCTGAACTGGCAACCCAAGAGTCTCCAACTAACAAAGTAGGTGCGATATCACGAAAGGATTTTGAAAAAGTTACTCACAGCACCCCGATGTTGTCTCTTGAGAACGCATTTTCAAAAGATGATCTGATCTTGTTTGAAACTCGGATGAAGAGATTTCTGCATTTGGAGTCAGGCGCGCAAGTTCCGTGGAATTATATCTGCGAATACAAAATGGATGGCCTCGCCATTGAAGTGATTTATAGGGATGGACGGCTAACCAAAGCATCAACGCGTGGAGACGGCGAGATTGGCGAAGATATTACTGAAAACATAAAGACCATTCCGACAGTCCCAAAAACTCTCGACTCAGCTGTGAACCTCGAAATCAGGGGCGAAGTATTCATGGATATCTCAGATTTCGAAGCCCTCAATGAACGCCGAAAAGAAAATGGCGAACAACTTTTTGCCAATCCGCGAAATGCTGCCGCAGGAAGCTTACGCCAGCTCAACAGTCAAATCACTGCTGAGCGCCCCCTGAAAGTTTTTTTCTACGGCCTTGGACTCCCTCTCGATTGCAAAGCAAGAACACAATCGGATCTTCTGGCGTTTTTTGACAAACTGAAATTGCCAACGAATCCCCGTTTCAAATTGTGCAGAAATCTCGATGATGTTTTGAAATTTTACGAACAAGCAGTGAACAATCGAGAACGACTACCCCATCAGGTGGATGGAGTTGTGGTCAAAGTAAACGAATTCAAATTTGTTGAAGAACTGGGGTTCACATCCAATCATCCACGTTCCGCAATTGCTTACAAATTTGACGCCCCCATCGGCACAACAACTCTCGAAAAAATCGAGGTTCAAGTTGGGCGAACGGGAGTGCTCACGCCCGTCGCATTACTTTCTCCTGTCTTTTTGGGCGGAGTCACCGTGACGTCTGCAAGCCTTCACAACGAAGATGAAATTCGGAGACTCGATGTGCGAGAAGGAGATGAGGTTGAGATCATCCGTTCGGGAGATGTCATTCCAAAAGTGATCGGCGTAAAAAAAGACGCCCGAGGTCGAAAAAAACTGACGTCATTTGAAATGCCACTGCGATGCCCTTCATGCGATTCGAAAGTAATTTCAGAAGAAGGACTTGTCGGGAGGCGCTGTCCCAATCGAGCTTCATGCCCGGCTCAAATCGAAGGACGACTAATTCATTTTGCATCAAAAGATGCGCTCAACATGGAAGGAGTTGGCCCTCAATGGATTGCACAATTTATAGCCAAGGGCTGGCTCAAAAATCCTTCTGATTTTTATTCGATTACAGAATCTCAGCTGATGACCCTCGATCGAATGGGTGAAAAACTAGCAAAGAAATTGGTGTCATCCATTCAAAACCGAAAAAAAACATCTCTTGAACGTGTCATCTACGGGCTTGGAATTCCTCATGTGGGCGAAACGCTCGCAGAAAAAATTGCAAAAAATATAGGCGACCTTTCGGCTCTTCTCGAAATTTCAACTGAAGATCTCACAAAGATAGAAGATGTAGGGCTCACAGTGGCAGAGTCGATTGGCCAATTCTGTCGAGAACAGCGAAATGAGATACTTCGTCTCATAAAAATTTTGGAAATTGAAAAATTGCAGACAGCTGGTGCGTGGTCTGGACTGACTTTTGTACTCACAGGATCGCTTCAATCAATGACACGATCTCAAGCCGAAGCAAAAATTAAAGAACGCGGTGGTAGTTCGGGCTCATCAGTCACAAAAAATACATTTGCAGTGATTGTTGGCGAAGATGCGGGCTCAAAGCTTGAGAAGGCGAAAAAATTTGGAATTCAGTTGTGGGATGAAAAACAGTTTATTGAAAAACTTAAATTCTAAGTTTTTGATCCAGCGTTTCAAAAGCAAAAAGAGTCTCGACTTATCAGCCCGCTGAGAGGCTCCCCATTAGTAACTACCAAATCTGCTTAGAATTCGCCTTTGCACTTTCTACAAGACTCCTGAAATAGGCCGGCGACAAACTCAAAATTCCCTCACGACTCCACTCCACAATTTCTGATACATCCAACAGCTTTTCAAATTCAGCCGTCGCCTGCTCTCGTCGACCAGCATTGAGCATCGCCTTCGCGACTTCAATACGCAGCTGAACAAATCGTCTAAATAACGGAACAAACGGCTCGATCTCACCTAACAGCTGAGGCTCTCTCTGCAACAAGCGAATCAGCAAGGATCCAATGGAGGGAAGCAAATGTTTTCTCGCATTCTCATTCAAAGCAGAAATATCCGATTGCAAATGGAGAAGCGACTGTCGCAATGGTTCGCCGGTCAGGGTTTCAATCTTCATCGCCTTGACTCGATAATCAGAGCTTTCCTCTTCCGACAATGCCTTCAACTCGTCCATCCACCCATGATCTCCGATTTTGCGCAGGATTTGAAGACGAATCACTTTGAGCTCAATATTCTGCGAGTTCTCAACGATCGCATCGCTCAAGATTTTCAGCGCCGAATGCGGCACTCCGGATTTCAATGCTTGTTGAGCCTCGTGAATGGCCATTCCGGCTGGAGAAAAATCTCGTTCCGACTTAATCTCGTGATAGCCCGCGCTTCTGGGGATGGATGACGACGACGCCTCACCTCTCAAAAAACGAGCGTAATAATCACGCCTCTCGACAACAGAACTTCGAAGTCGATTCTCACAAACATAGTCATAGGCAAGCCTTAATGCCTGCTTAGATTTCAACCGATCACTGATGCTCCATCGAATAAGATTCTGCATCTCATCAAAATTTTTATAAGCAGGCAGTCCCGTCAATGACAATATCTCACGATAAGGTGGCGCATCTGGAAGAATAGGAAAAACTCCCCTGCTGATCATCTCCAATGCTTTGATATCGCTTCGACATTTGTTGTAGGGATTATTCAAAAGCGGGACGAAACCAAATTGAGACGACTCAAGAAATTCAAAGTAGTCGTTCATAGAGCCCCAATGTCGAAACGTAAATCGGTGTCTCGGCAATGTCACATGGGAGGGAATCATATCATTGCCCATCAACGAAAGATGAAGCTGTGGAATTTCTTGCATCAATTGCCGCACGAATGGCATCGCAGAGAGCAGATCAGGAAAATGTCCCATCGAACCGCCCCAGCAGAGTCGAGGCTGAGGCAAGTTCCACTTTTCCGTCAGATCATCAAAAGTCTTGAGCGATCGATCTGGCAAAAAGTTTCGCAGAACTTGAATGGGCGCCGGAGTCTTTGGCGATAAAACATTTTTGAGAGATTCACATGTCGCAATCACACCATCGACAACAGCCAATATTTTCTCATACATTTTCCAAACAAATGGAGAGGTCCATCCATCGAAGACTGGAGAAGCGACCGGCGCAGAATAAAAATGATCGTTGTACTCAGCGATCGTGGCAAGCCCTCTCCTTCGGCGCTCGTGAATGAGAGGGATCAGATCTAAGTCCTGAGATTGAAAGAGAACCAGCAGATCGCAGGTGAGTCCCCACTCGAATCGACGCGAATCCGCCACATCTAAATTCACAACTGTCCAATCAGGCATTGCCTCACTCAATGCCTCAGCTGGCCACTTCATTCTATAAAGAGCATCCCCAGTCTGATCGAGTCGAACCAGCTGAAGAATAGAAAATGACTTTGAACTTTGTTTCTCTCCCACTGCGACTATTATAGGATAAGAAACTATGGCGAGCGAAGAGAATCGACTGATTGTTCAACTTTCACTCATCGATGAAACAGGCGACAGCTATCACCGGATGCGATGGCCAGCTAAATGGGTCGCGTCTCAAAGAAAAAATTGGGCCTATATTAGCCAAGACGCGCGTGGTGACCTCAATCACGAACTCATCCTTGCCGCGGATCTTCTTTTGCTTTTGCAGTGTGGAGATATCCGATTGATGCCACTTATCGTGGAAAGAAAAAAAAGAGGTTTAAAAACCGTCGTTGAAATTAACGATCTCTTCTATCACCCTCAGCCCTGGAATCCCGCCGGGCAACATTGGAACAATCCACACCAATGGTGGATTTATGAAAAATTTATGACCGAGGCCGATGGAATCATCGTGTCGAGTCCTGACCTCAAAAAATACTTGGATCGATGGAAAGAAAAGATCGTCATTTTTGAGAATCATATTCCCTCAGACATTCATCCATCAGAAAAAAAAATGAACGATGCCTCGATCATTGGCTGGGGTGGATCTGCGGGCCATATGGTCGACCTCATGGCCGCCGTTCCATCAATGAATCAGTTTCTTACAAAAAATTCGAATTGGAAATTGCGGCTCATGGGTGACCCCTCGATTCGAGATTTTGTCACATGGGATCAAGCCCATTCGCGTCGGGTCGAATACACCTCTTACAGCTCAATGGTGGATTATTTTAATTTTTTGAAAAGCCTAAGAATAGGCATTATCCCACTTCTCGACACTCCATATAATCGCTGTCGAAGTGATATCAAAGCGCTCGAAATGATCGCTTGTGGCTGTCTTCCAATCGTGCCAAAAGTTGGCCCCTATCAAAAAGTCATCCAGGAATTAAAAATTCCAGCTTACGAAAATTTCTCCGAGTTCGAAACGCTCCTTCAGAAACTCACGAACGATCGCGACACCGCCAACAAAATCTGGCAATTCGCCTTCGAAAGACTCAACGACACAAGACGAGATCCCTCGCATTCCGCGAGAATCAGTTACTACGAATCACTGTTTCCGGCCAAAAGCTCGTCTAGACTGAATCCTGGATTTAAAGAAATTCCGCTGAGCCAGCCACCGACGCACGAACTTGAGTCGATCTTCAACGACTGGAGACAAAATAAGATTGAGAGCGCAATTGAAAAAATGGCCGAAAAGCTTTCAAAAAATCCCTATCACGCTGAACTTGCAGCGATGTATATCCTTGCCCTAAAAGAGCACGATTTTGAAGGCGCACGCAAGATGACCGACCTCTGTCTCAACGACTTTCCTCATGATCCACGATTCATGATTCTTGATCTCGTCCTCGAGCCAGATATTTCTGAACACAAATGGAAGAAGTTGATTCAAACTCTCAAAGACTATTCGGCTGCACATAAAATCTGGGCCTTTGGTTTTGTTCGAGACATTTTGCTCAAGAAAGATCTAGATCTGCAATTCCTTAACGATCTTAAAAATATTTTCAACGAAAGTCCCGAGATCCGTCTTTGTGTTTTTAACAAATTGAAGTCACAGCAGAAGTGGGCAGAAGCAAAGGCCGAAATGATCTGGCTCGACATTCACTATCATTCATATTTGGCAAAGAAGAATTTCTTCGACAAGTGGCCGTCCTATATTCCCAAAGTCTGGATGAGCGCCTTCGAACACGCCGGCTCATTCAAGCCGTAGAATGTGTTTAAAGGGCGATTTGACAGTATTAAGCCCCTAGGCTACCAACAGGCCTATCTATGCGCACGTTCAGGAGACCAACGGTTCTACTTCGATTACTCACAGGCATGTATTTGATGACCTTTCTTTTCGGTTGCGGTGGCAATTCTGAAACACAATCTATGGATGATGAGAAAGCTCTTCTGTTAAAAGACTTGCAGTTGGGCGATGCGGCCTATCCTCCCATTCATATCTCGCTAGACTCCAATGGCTGCTCTGCCATTTCCGAGAAATACTGTGATGAACTTTATGACGACGAACACCAGGGCAACGCAGATATTGTCGCTCATGATTCGGTTTTGAAGGTGCGACTTGGAAAAAACAAAACTGGATTTAGTTACGGCAAAGCTGGTTTCGAAATGGCGAAATGGTTGGCTCAGAACAAACTCCCAAAGGCCCTTTTAGAATTTCTGAACCAGTATCATTATTTTGATCTTCTAAAAAAATATCTCAGAACGAAGCCGATAGCGGACTCAACGCCCGACGAGGCCCTGGAAACTACTCTGATTGAAAAAGAAGCAGCCGCTATTTGGGATTGGGCGCTCGAGCAAACCATTGATCGCCGGACAAAATTTGAAGCAAAAGTTACTGGAATAGAAAGGCCCTCTGTCAAATTTGATATCCTGTTGAACAAGGTTTCTCAGCGTATCCGTGCGAATATCTACGATATTATCTGGTCAAATTCGGACGACTGGAAAGCTATTGCGGCACAGTTTGAAAAAGTTCGAATCGCTTTTCTTCAAGAAATCGAGGAAGAACCAAAGCTCAATAGAGAGATCAAAGCCTCATGGACCGAAACTATAAAAAGCATCAAAATCGTTCCTCCGGGTAGCGATCCTGATATTGAAGACACAGACTGTGCCGAACACGAACCGAATGCCTACTACTATCGAGAGAAAAATGTTTTTACCGTCTGTGCAGGCCTTATTTTCGGAAGCGAAATCTCTGGAATTGTCGCGCATGAAATCGCTCATTCTTTAGGGATAGAAAGAACTCGTCGAGAACATTTAAGGCAAAGCGCTCACTTCAAAGAAATGAAAACCTTGCAAGATCAAATTTGCCATTCAGAATTACCACGATCTTGCCCTCCCGCTTGGTCTCAGTTTCAAAAATCGTTTACATCAAACCTGGATTTCTTGCTCAAGCAGTTTGACCCGCCGGTGCAACCACTCCTTTCTTGCCTCCAGTACAACGCTCGTGAGCTCAAAGCTTGGCCGCCGGATGAGACCGAGCTTAAGAAAATTGCAGAGATTCGAGCGAAACTTCAGGTAAGCCTCGGGGCAGCAAAACATCTATTTTTTCAACTCAGCAAACCAAAGCTACTGCTTCCGAGCGGAGACGAGTCGGAGAATCCCTATTATCTAAACCCTTGCGAATTGAGTGACTGGAAAGAATTCTCGTACGTTCCGGGTAGCACATGGGACTTATACTTTTTCTTTAGTGCTGCCCATCTCTGTGGAGATCACACAAAATCTTCGGCCGAACAACTCGATTCAGCGATTGTTGAGGCAAGAGCTGTTTACAGCGACGTGCTGCAACGAGTGATTCCACTATCTAGGAATTTTTCATCCGACGAAGATCTCGCCGGACGTGGGTATTCAGAAGATTCAGAAGAAAGATTCGCGGACTTTTTTGGCTTTCGTGTTCTTGCACGATTGTTAAAAAATGAATCCCCTCTTGTGCGACGTGCTAGATATTTTTCAAATATTTCAAATTTCTGTCAGCCCCACTCTTCTCTCAAAAAATATCCAGATGAGCTGCAGGCTGAAAAAAAACACGATCTTGAACCACACTCTGCCGGACTCCGACGGCGACAAGAAACTCTGGTCAGACCCTTGAGAGAAATTCTAAATTGCGCACAGGATTTTGAAATTCCAGAATGCGAACTTTAAAATTAGGAAATTCAAAGATTCCGACTCCGAGCCGATCTCTTTACAGATCGGTTTTTGCGCTCATCTCTGGAGTATACCTTGGCATTATGCCGGCAAATCTTCTGGAAGGAAGCGAGAGCTGTCGCGATCTGTTTAAAAGAATTGTCTCCATCGCCACCCAAAGCCCCATTGGTCGGTATTTTCCAGGCCCAGCATCTCTTTTTGCCCTCGAAACGTCTGTGAAAGCGCTGGAAGAATCTCGAAATGAAATCACTGCGAAAGATGTTCTAAAGGCGGCTTCGAGCTTGCGAGAATTTCAGACTCCCTGGGCCAGGAATGCCGAATACGCTGGCCATTTACTGGGTATAGACATTTCGGATCTAGAATCTCGAAATTATTTGATCGCAATCGATCGTCTCAGACTTTGGCTCCAGAAAAACGAGCCATTCACTACCGAGATATCTACGGCGATTCACGATCTATTTGCTCCGACATATGTTGAGCAAGAACATATCTATCAGCATCCCGCCTTCCAGTATGCGATTCCTCAAATTTTACCTCACCTCAGGCGGCTACCAGACCATTTGCAAGTGGCTCGCAAAACCATTGTTCGCCTAGGTCAACATTTGATTTCAGCAACCGATACCGCTGAAACTACCGCCACTTTATTCCGAAATTTCTTTTTGAGTATCAACGATAGAGACCATGCCTCGATATTCACTCCGAAGATAATTATTCGATCTTCTGAGCCACATCATGGCCATTCAACTCATATCAAAAAGAGAGGCAGAAGAAAAAAGACAGCCCCCGTCTCATCCAAGCCTGAGCCAGAGCTGAAACAGCCAGCCACATCAATATTGCCCGATCGTGCAGAGCCTACCGCAGATATCTCGACAGCGCTGGATAGTCTCGTTGCGAACCTACCCATTGCTTCGTCCATTGTTCGCGAAATCATTAGCTCTTTGCAACCTGGCACAAAACCAACCATTGAAGATATTTATTCAGCGTTCAAAACACGGGTAACAATTTTTTCGAATAAAATGGATGAGCTTGCATCTGATACCCCTGAGCTTAGCGATTCGATTTGGACTGTGAAGGATGAATTAAAAAAAAGGATTGATACTCTTTACACGCAATTCAAAAAATTGCAGCGAGAACAGGCGAATGAAGCAATTCTCGGCTCATTTGCCGTAGAATGCGAAGTGCATTTCCGGGGAATAATCGGGGAGATTGCTGCAGTCTATTTCTTCAAATATCAATTATTTGTTCAGAATATTCGATTTGATTACAAAGGATTCAGAGATAAGAAATTAAATCGCAAAGCCAGACAATTCTTGGGTCGCATTCGATCAGCACTGAAAACCAAGCGTGATTATTATCTTCACCTTCCAGAGTCTTCCTGGGCCACAGAGCTCGACACACTGAAGCGTAAATTTCCGAATCTTATTCCTCCTACATTCATTGCAAAATCAGTCGGCTCATGGATCGGACTTTTCAGTATGCTGGCAAATATTGAATTCGATGGTTTCTTAAGAGCCGCCATTCAACAGCCTGGCGACGATCAAGATTATCAAGCCCTGGAAGTCAAAGCCCTTCGAAATCTTGAGGAACGAGAAGACGCCTTTTTGACAGTTGTAAAAAGTCTTGAGAAACGAAAGGAATTCTTTGAATTTCTTGAAATGAATATCCCCGTTGTGCTGTACCTTCCCTACGGATGCTCCCCAAGCCAACTTCAGATGCTGCGATCAAAAAATATTCAGGTCCATCAAGGGCTGCCGTCCTCATCTGAGATGGTCATCATTGATATAGAAATCACGGAACCTGACGAGCAGTGATTTGCTATGTCCCGTCACACAGCCTAGCCGAGTGATCAGGCCATAAAATACCTTCTTGTCGCAACGCAGCATCATTTTTTTTGAATCAAAACTTTTAATCTCCGGAAGGATCAGAGAAACTGCACTAGAGAGGGGTCGACATGAAAAATAATATCTGGATTCTACTCGTTGCTTGCTCGCTTCAAGTATTGTGTCTTCACACCGCACATGCCGCGACGGTTGCTGCGAAAGTTGATTGCAATTGCCACTGTAAGAGCACAGGCCCTGAAGGCGATAAAGAATTTGAAAGTTATACACAACAATGTGGAAACAAATATAAATACGATAAAGCTCCTTCAAAGAATCCAGAACAAATGCCATCGAGTCAGGCCTGCACTGCAAAAGCTGATAGTCTTAACCAAAAACCCTGTGCAAATTGTGCTGTCGACAAAGACCATCCAGAAAATTTTACATGCGAAGTAAAGACAACTGCAAAATGTGGCGGTTGGGCAAAAGGCGATGTCATCTCCCAAGGTAAGTGGGAATGCAAATCATCGCCATCTGTGGCATCCACACCACCCACTGGTTCGCCTGCCCCATCTCCTGGCGCTCCAGCACGCAGCCCAACGTGATATTCCTAAAAATTTTAGTAGATTGCTTCGCGAATCTTGGCGCTCAGATAGTCCATGATCCAAACGACCGCAGCGATCGTGATGATGATTGTTCCCACTTCGTTCCATCGAGCCAGCCCTTGATATTGCATCAACAAAGTTCCGATGCCCCCACCACCAACCAACCCAATAATCGTTGCCATACGCACGTTGATATCCCACCGATAAATTGTGAATGCTAGAAAAGGAAGAACAATCTGGGGCACTACCGCGAACCAGATGACCTGCAATCGATTCGCACCGGTTGCCTCGATCGCTTCAACCGGACCTTGCTCGATACACTCGACCTGTTCAGAATAGTTTTTAGCCAATGAAGCAATCGAATGGAGCATCAACGCCAACATGCCAGCGTATGGTCCAATTCCTACCCAAACAGAAAATATAATAGCCCAAATCATGGGCTCAACCGATCGAGTAAAATTCAAAATGAATCGAACGATGGTATAGACCACCATGCCGGCAGAACTTCCCTTCATCAAGTTTCTAGCCGAAACGAAGCCCGCCAGAAATGATAACGGCAACGACAACGCCGTTGCAATAAACGCAATAAAAATGGTCTCGACCATTGCCTTAACGACCAGTCGAACAATCGAAAGCTCTGGATGCAACATCGCGGAAAAAATTCGTCGGGCACCATCTACTCCATCTTGGCTAAACAGAGCTGAGAAACTCGAGTCCGTCAGTTGAAAGCCCAACCAAAGCGTCAACAATATTAAAATCCAAGACAATGTCTTTTCACGCGCTGGCACGATCAGCAAATCTTTGAAGTTTTGACGAAGCACGCGATTAGATGAAAGAACCAACATGAAGCCCAGAGATTTCTCAGAGAATGTATAGAAAAATCCCAAAATAGCCGAGATAGCCGCACCTAATATCCATAGGTTATCCGATAGTTCAGTGATCCATTCACCACGAACTAATATTTCCTGACACAGAAAAAACAGATAAAAACCAAAAAATATATTTATTCCGCCGCCAACAATTCGCGCTTTACGCACTTCTCGTTCTAATTTGAGGCTGTGTTCGTTCGTCATCGATAATCCCCTCAGTGAATCTCTACGGATGCCGCTTCATCGCCGTAAATTCGCCTAAACCAGGCTTCGTCAATATCGGTCGGAAGACCTTCAAAGACAATTTGTCCGCCCTTCAGCGCCACGACTCGAGTCGTATACTGACGAACAAGACTCAAAAAATGCAGATTGCAGACAATTGTTTTTTTAAATTCTTTATTGGCCTGCTCCAAAAATTTCATAATCGAATGCGACGTTGCAGGATCCAGACTTGCGACAGGCTCGTCCGCCAAAAGAATTTCGGGATCTTGCATGAGACTTCGCGCAATCGCGACTCTCTGCTGCTGCCCACCACTCAAATCGTCAGCTCGAATATGCGCTTTTTCTTCAAGACCAACCACCTTCAGAAAATTTAGGGCCTTTGCGATATCCTCTTCGGAATATATTTCCATCACACTTTTCCATGTCGGATGTGTAGCCAATTTTCCAGAAAGGACATTCGCCAAAACAGACTTTCGTTTGATCAAATTAAAGTGCTGAAAAATCATCCCAATTTTTTGTCGATAATGCCTGAGGTCATTCCCACGAAGGCTGAGAACATCTTCTCCCTTAAACTTGATCTGACCTCTCGAAGGTTCAATCAATCTGTTCAAACAGCGCAAAAAAGTAGATTTTCCAGACCCACTCAATCCGATGACGCCTAAAAATTCACCGGGCTTGAGTTGAATGGAAATTCCCTTAAGCGCCTGAACACCGTTGTCATAGACTTTCTCAAGGTTCTTCACTTCTAGAATAGGGGCTGCGGTGGTCACGATATTTTACTTCGCAACAATTTTTTCAATATCCAAATTAGATTGAAGAACAATCTGCCGGATGTCGTTGTATTCGCTGTCACCGACACGCTCGAGTCCTGAGCCAGTCGCCAAAATAGTGAGCATCTCTTTTCCTTCATCCGTTTTTACAAACTCCAGAAGAGATTCAACGATCAGCTCTTTCAATTCTTTATTTTTTTGCGGATCGGCTAACAGATTCGATCGAAGCACCCAAGGTTCATTGGGAATTTCTTGGGTAAATCCAATAATTTTGACCTTATCTTCAACATCTGGGAATTGGGTCTTTACTCTTGCGCGAGCGTCAGTAATTTCTTCAATCTTTTTTCCATTCAACTCGACGGTCTTTGGAGCACTATAGTAGGTCGCACCCGCATCAACCTGTTTCTGATAAACCATAGTCACAACATTGTCGTGTTTTTGAGCAAAAACTGTTTCACCCAATTGGATTCCTTTATCCTTAAAAAGCTTCGAGGGAAGGATATAACCAGATGTTGAAGCAGGATCGGTGAAAGCAAATTTCTTCCCCTTAAGATCCTCTAGAGATTTTATGTTACTGTCTTTATGCGCAATAATTTGAGCCTTATAGGTTCTCTCGTTATTACCACGGAGAACTTCCAAAACAGCCTCGACATCATATTTCTTAATATCTTTTGCGAGAATATAACTGAAAGTTGTCAAAGCCGCGAAATCGGCTTTTTTGGTTCCGAAGGATTCTACCACCGCAATATAACTCGCTGGCACGGCGCTTTTCACATAAAAGCCAGAATCCTTTCCATACAATTTCTGCGACACATAACGCGATACAAACTGAGTCACTTTATCTGCCGTAGTCGCAATTTTCTGAGCATCTACAGACGGAATATAATACATCGTGAACGGCCTCTTTTTTGACCCCACTGGCGGCTGGCTACAGCCTACAAGCAAGACAAGCGGCAAGCTCAAAAGAATTTTTCCAAGAACTCCAGAAGTGATAATTTTAGAAACCATCTTCAATTTCCTCCTCAGGCTGATGCTGGAGCCATTCTTATGGGGAGGACACTTTCTTATCAACAAGATTTGGGCAGTTTTGCAGAATCTTTTCGTAAGTAAGTCCAGAGACCAACAGAAAGAACGACAAGGCATAATTGAGACATCAGAGTTTCAGCCGTAGGAAAGATTCCGAGAGACGATAGCTCAAAAGGGAGTTTGACAAACGACATGGGAACCATCCCAACTTCCTGTAGCGCACGGAGTCCCTTTCCAAGAAGCATGACAGACAAAATAAGCATCAACCAAGAAGACAAGGCAAACAGCTTACGAACCGGAATATTCACGCTGTATTTAAGAAATACCCAAGCCAAAGCAAATATCACCAGAAACGATACAAAAACTCCAAGCGCCATGGCAGAAGACGATTCTTGAACCCCATCAATGGTGAGAGCCCGAAGAAACAGAACACTCTCCAACGCCTCTCGAAATACAGCCACGAATGCCAAGAGAAATAGGCCCCAACGACTGCCGCCATTGAGATTAGATCTCACTCGCCCATCAATGAATTTCGTCCATCTCTTGATTTCTGTTTTGCTGTGCAACCAAAAGCCAACATAAAGCAGCATCACAACAGCAAACAAAGCTCCGACAGCCTCGGTCAACTCACGACGTGCTCCGGTCATGACAACCATCCAACCTGTGAAAAACCATGCGAGAATTCCAACCCCCAAAGCAGACGCCCAACCTCCGTGAATAAAACGCCGAGCACCAGTCGCACGGACGGCGCGGATCACCCCCAGCATTGCCAAAATAATAAGAACAGCCTCAAAGCCTTCTCTAAAAATGATTCCCGCTGCCAGCCAAAAAACCGTCGCAAATGAACTATCTTGTTTTCTCAAAAGCGATTCGGCGCGCGCAATCTGCACTTGCGCTCGCCCGACTTTTTCTTTCAATACTATTGCAGGATCTCGTCTTTCGATAACCTTTCGAACCTCCGCGAAATCGTATTCAATCTCAGAAACAAATTCTGGATTAATACTGCGCAGCTTTGGTTCCACAGGCTCAAAACCATCGAGATATGCTGAAAGAGCCAGCGATCGCGCCAGAACATAATCGCCCTCATCATATTTTTTCTGGGCGTCAACAAGACGCAGCTGAGACAACTGAAGGCTTCCGCTATCGTTCCCGTCATACGTCTTGGTTCTCAGGAATGCCAAAATTTGATTTTTCTCGTCTTCTGATTTGCCCTCGAGTTTCTCAAGAAGCGCTTCATCAGAAAGACTTGCGACTGTCGACAGGCCAATTTTTTCATCCCAACTCTCCATTTCAGCCAGACTTGCTTCGTCAGAGATCTTCCCCTGATGGCGCATCGACAGTACAAAAAAAGCGAGATCCCAGACCTCTTTGTCAGAAAATTCAGGATGAGAAACCATCGAAGTACCAGGAATCCCCAAGCGAATCACATTGAATGCATGAAACGGAGGAAGCCCCTTCATATACATATTATCCAAGAGATTTCTCGGAGCCGGATCTAATCCTCGTCCACCCGGACCATCACCTCTTCCCGAACTTCCATGACAATTCGCACAAGCCGCCGAAAACAAATGTTCGCCGTTCTTGAGATTTGGCCAAATCGCCGGAGAGATCGAGAGCTGCGAGATTGACAGGACCTCTTGCTTGATCGCGCGCGCCAGGTTGGCCACATCAACACCATCAGCTTTTTCTGCAATTAAGCGCTGTAATTTTTCTGTCTTTCCAACGATCGATACATAAGCCGAATCTGCGGCAAGATCTTTCGCGATTCGGACAGACGACTCACCAAACTCTAGCTGTTCTTCATATTCACTTCGATTGATAACCTTCTGATTTTTAACAGCACCACTGTAGTCGGCCGCAAGATATTCAAGCAAATGAACCAAAAGCCGTGGCGAAGAATCTGGTTGTTGAGCCAGCAGACCGCGAGAAACCAGGCTCGTGACGAAAACAAAGGCGAAAAAAACTTGGATCAAATGAAAGCAACGATATCGAAAACCCTCTTTGATCTCTAAACGACCGCCATTCATAGTGATAATCTCATATTGATAATCATTATCAATTACACGAAACACGATACCAAATACCTGAGTCAAGAACTCCCGCACAATTTCAAGACATCGCCATTAAGATCGCTACAAAATCCTTTTTAAAAGAGCCAAAAATAGATCGTCTGAGTCTCTAGACGCGCCCGACACAGAATATTCTGAGCGTGTAAACTCAGTTTCAAGCGAGTCTCAAACAGCGAGCCTTTTGCCGTTATTTCTCGGAAATCAGCAGAGCTCTTTCGCCGACTCACTTCACGACACGATATCTTCGCAGCCTCGGGAGCCAAGAACGAAATTAGAATATCCTGAGCCATTCGATCTCCCGGTTGAGGAGCCAACATATCCACGCCGACAGGAGCCCCTCTCAATTTTAAATTCGCCTTACGAATGCGATCGACGAAGAAAATATTTTTCTGACTATCAAGATAGGAAACTTTCCAGAAAAGTGTCTGATCCTGAGTCCAGGATCTTTCTAACTCCATTCGCCTCGCCGTCGTCGACCCAGAAAAAATCATATTTGTCATCGTTTCGTCTAACGCTATTTCTACTCGATAGGATGCGGCATCGGGCCCCGCTGGCCACGCTAAACTCAACCCCTGCACAAACGGATTGATTTCAATATCCACATCTGAAAATTCATTCGAAACAGTGAGTGATCGACGTTTCGCTAAAAATTTCGATCGATAGTCTTTCAATGACATGGGCCTCAACCCTTGAGCACCTTTTCCTGCGCCATCACGAAGATAACTTTTCCAATCTGTTTCAGAGTTACTCAAAACCACAACTGAATTTGGACTCAGCACTAAGTCTGGCTTCTGAGCGCTGGAAACCGCCGGGACTTTCTTTTTTTCAGGCTTTTTTTCAGGTGGGGCAACAGACTGCGGCGCTACTTGCGGCGGCACTTGTGGAGATTCAACCACCATCGGCGTGGAAGACGGAGGCTCCGAGGGCATATGCTGTGTTTCAGGTGAAGCCTGCGGTTCACTCTTGTCTGGATGAGATTCAGGCTTCAGGAAAAAAAACGCCAAAAGGAGCATCGCCGCGATAGCGCTTCCAATGAGCCCCCACGTTGCCGTTCGCCTCGAACGCACCGCATGGCCGATCTTCGGATGCGCGGGATCCAGCAAAAACAACTGCAGCAGCTGTTTATAAGGCAACAAATTTCGTGATCGCAGCAATTGCTCGATATCGACAATCATCGCTGAAGCAGATGCATAACGCTTCTCAACATCGACCTGCAGTGCCTTGGCGACAATCTTCTCGAACTCAGGACTAATCGAAGCATTACGCTGTCGAATCGGATCGAAGGATCCTTTGACCGTCTTATACCAAACCGTCGTCGTCGAATCTCCTTTGTTCTTAAAAGCATGGGTCCGGGTTGCGAGCATATACATCGTGAGTCCAAGGCTAAACAGATCACTTCGGTGGTCTATCGCACGACCTTCTATCTGCTCTGGCGACGAAAAACTGGGAGTCCCAACAAAAACCCCTTCTTTAGTAAGACCATCATCAGATCCAAGTATTTTCGCCAATCCGAAGTCTGATATTTTTATTCCCAGCTCAGGATTCACGAGAATATTTGCTGGCTTGATATCTCGATGAGTGATCGACGCATCGTGCGCAGCCTTCAGCCCTTGAAGAATTTCAAGCGTGATCATCAAGACATACTCTTCAGGAATTTTTTCGACAGCCTGAACAATTCCAGAAAGCGTTGTTCCCGGCATAAACTCAACAACGAGAACCGTTTTATTTTTATCTTGGATGAAGTCATATACCGTCAGAATATTGGGATGTCTTAATTGAGCAATGAGCTGCGCCTCGCGCTTCAGCCGATGGACAACATCCTGTCGATCCTCCAGATGTTCATGTAGAACTTTCACGGCAACTTCACGACTCAAAACGGTATCGCGCGCCTGATAGATGACGGCCGTTCCGCCCTTCGCTATCCGAGAGATCACGGAATATCGACCTCCAATCAGAGTGCCGACGAGTGAGTCACGCGAGAGATCAGATCCTCCAGATTGTTGACTCTCACTCATTGCCCTAATTCAATCCTGCTCTATCCCTGAATTCCCAAGATCCTAAAACCCTTTGAGTTTAACCTACTTACACTCTACACTGTTCCCGTGTTGAAGTTGAAGCCTTGGCTTTTTTTTATTTTCATCGTTTTGACGACCATCCATTTTAACGCACTGAGCTATGGTTCAGAGAATCTGACTGGCGAAAAGGGCCTTTTTCGACTTCTGTCTGCCGAGCAACCGACCGCCGGCGACTATCACTTTCTGACGTCATTGGAATATTTTCGAGAGAACAATTTGCTCAAGGATTCTGGAGAGTCAACGATTGAACGAACGAGAGCCACCATGGCGTTCGGATATGCCTTCCAGAATTTCTTCATGATGAATCTCCACTCTGGGTTTCACTTTGCACTTCGAGAACCTCAAAGCGCTTCGACATCTTCAGGATCCGAAGCCATCAATCTTGTTCGCACTGGATTATCCGCCACAGGATTTCTTGATCTGAGTCCCTATATTCATTTGTCTCCAAAAAAATTGCTCTCTGCGCTTTCGATCTGGGTGGATATGTCTAAGATTTCAAGATTCATAAAGGGGCCCAATATCGTTCCTCGCCTCATTTTTACTTCTGATTTTTCAGAAAGCCCTCAGCTTCCGTTTCGCCTTCATGCAAACTTTGGATTTCATCCTGCCAATGGAAATAGATACTATAGCGAAAGCGATGCCGTACGAGATTTTGATCGGCTTGCAACTGAGACTCTTAACTCTTGGGCTTTCTCATCTAGCTCAGGAGTTGATTTTCCATTTCGTTATATTAATCCCTCAATCGAATTTCATCTTCTTAAGGTCAGCAACTCAAGCTTATCGTCGACGCCAAAATGGCTCACTGTAGGAATCAAGGGCCGTCCATTCCCTCAGCGTAATATTGAAATTTTTGGGGCTACTGACATCGGCCTCAGCAGTTTCAGCGCGACTTCAATCGGAACAAAACCTGAGCATTCCGCAACGCCACTTTGGAATCTGATTCTTGGTTTTGCGATTAGCAGATTTGGACAGAGGGAAGGTCAGGTATCTATCAATGAATCAGATTTACAAGATCTGAAAGAGAGAGCTTCTAACGCCGAGGGGACTCTTCAAAAAATCAAAACGGACCTGGAATATAATATTGTACAAGGTCGCGCGTTTGACGCCGCCACCAAAGAACCTCTCGGCGATATCGAAATCACGTTTCCAGAAAGTGCCGATATAAAATCGTTTAAGTCGGATAGTAGCGGGCACTTTTTAAGATACTTTAAGTCACTGTCTGCGGCTCGAATGGTTTTTTCAAAGGAAGGCTACGAGCCCTCGTCCAAATTCTTGACCCTTAAGCCGGGTGAAAAAATTTCGGTCGATATTGAGTTGAAGCGAGAACTTCCAGGCCAAGATCTATCCGAGTTTATTGCTACCCTCTTCAATCAATCTGGCGAACCTCTGGCTGCAACAGTGAAACTCACAAAGAAATCTGGTGATTCTGTGGTCTCGGGCCAATCAGATCTGAATGGACAGCTTTATATGAAAATTCCGGTAGGTGACTATACACTCACAATCCAAGCAGAGGGATTCAATGAGATGACCGAAGCCCTCAGTTTCCAAAAGGGTCGTGCGATTCTTCGATCTTATACTCTTACCCGCAAGTCCAAACAATAAGTGGACTAAAACTATAAGCGCGGTAAGACGCATTTATGATCACTTCTGTCATATTTCTTATGGGCGGACTTGGCGTCTGCGTATGGGTTATCATAGCACTTCTTCCCTGGAAGCCCTGGTCGACGCAGGAACGATTCGAGAAAACAGACAGTCCATTATCTCGAGATCTTTCATCAGTCACGGTACTCATACCCGCCAGAAATGAAGCCGATACCATTGGACAAACAATTGAATCATTAAATCATCAAGGCGCCGATTTAAATATCATCTTGGTTGACGATCAATCGACCGATGAGACGTCAGAAGTCGCAAGGAAGGCAGCTGCAAATGTGCGGCTCACGGTGATTCGAGGATCTGATTTGCCGGCAGGATGGGCTGGCAAGCTCTGGGCGCTTCAGCAGGGACTCAGTCATATCACGACACCCAATATTCTTTTGTTGGATGCCGATATTGAACTGAAACCAAATGTGATTCCTGCTCTTCTGCGAAAAATGGAACGCGAAGGTTTTGATCTGGTCTCCATCATGGCCCATTTGAGAATGAAATCATTTTTCGAGCAGATGCTTATTCCTGCATTTATTTATTTCTTTAAACTTCTTTATCCATTTGCTCTGGGCAATGCGACTCAGTCAAAACTCGGAGTTGCGGCTGGCGGATTTGTTTTGGTGAAACGTGATGCCCTCACTCAAGTGGAAGCATTCAATTCTATCCGCGGCGCGCTGATCGATGACTGTAGTCTCGCACAAAAGCTGAAAAGCAACGGTTTCCGAACTTGGATTGGATTAAGTCGTGAGGTGCTCAGTCACCGGGGATACGACAGCTTGTCAGAAATATGGAATATGGTTGCTCGTTCAGCGTTCACTCAATTGCGATATTCTTTGGTCTTACTTTTGGGCGCGACCTTTATCATGACCTCGATGTATATTGCTCCTTGGGCTTCCTTGATTCTATCTGGCCACAGCGATTTTGCATTGTTCTCAGCTCTTGGAATTGCACTGATGACTGCGTTATATCTTCCGACACTGCTGTTTTATTCCATGAATCCACTGTGGGCATTTACCATGCCACTGATCGCTGCACTCTATCTTGCAATGACTTGGACATCAGCTATTCGATACTGGCGAGGAAAGAGATCTCAATGGAAAAATCGAGTCTATGGTAAAGAATCCGCAGACGCCGCCTAAAGAATAAAGTCAAAATCGAACGAGCAAAAGGTAGAGCAGAGAACCTGCGAAGTAACAGTAAACCATGTAGTTGTGTATTTTGCGAAACAGCGCAGTTCGATCAATCGGCTTCTTTTCGTGAATTTTGGACAACTGGACCTCAAGCCCTTCTAGCTCGAGCTTTTCTCCCATAAGAACGAGAGTTCTCGAATTTAGATATAAACTAACAACAGACCCTAAACAAACCAGGCCAGCCATAATTAAGAAAAACCAATACGCTCCACGAAGCACATCTGGCGTATGATTTCCGAAGATACCAACGAACCGAGCTCCGGGACTTGAAATAAAAACGAACTTTGCAGCCGCGAGTGAAAACACCACGGAAAAGGAGTCTCGCAGCTGAGTTCTTTGCCGAATTCGTCGTTCATCCTCACGATTTTTTAGTGCCAGCTTGCGTCTCTCTTCGATTCCCACAAGCCATTCGGACATGACACGATCAAAGAATTTGAATTTAATCCACGACTGTACTTGTTGGGACCCATTCACGTCGGCCCGAATCTTCATCGATCGCTCAAAGACAGATTCGTAAATTTCTTCGAGCAAATCTGCCAAAGCCGAAGAGGCCCCAGCCAACATTGAAATAATATTCCGAGGTACAAAAACCACGAATGTTCGCGGATCAACAGCAACCAATGTCTGGATTTTTTGAGAACTCAGAGTAAACGGCCGAGTCAGAAAGAGCTCATCTTTCAGCGCCACAGCGATCGGCAGACCCTCGGGATTTAAAAACAAAATAGTGCCGGAAACCACATAGCCATACGAATCTTCAAACTCATTCGTCGCTGAAAAGTCCAGCACCGCATCGCCGGCCTCGTAGGCCCTGACTTTGATAGCGGAAACAACTCGATCGAAAACTCTCTCGGGCAGATATCTAAAAAATCGAGATTCCCGAATTTTTTGTATATCTGCGCTCAATCAGTTCAACGCCCTTGTTTTCGCTGACTACGAATCTGAATCGCCTCATCAGTGAGCACCGATTCCGTCCAGGTTGCGACGATTGAATCAAAAACTTCGCGAATAGACTTTCCACCTTCGGCCATTTTCTCAATTCTTGCCTTCACTTCATTGGCCTCCGGAGAATCACATTCGGCTAAAATCTTTTTGCCCGCACAACCTTTCGGAAAGGCTTTCAATGCATGAAATACCATTTCGGCACCCATATGAGGTTTCTGATCAGCACGTGGTGGGATATTCTCAATGGATTCCCCAGAAGAAATTCCATTCATGTCTGCAATCGAATAAGGTCGCTCGGACGACGCATGATAAACGCTATTTTGAATAACGATCACTAAAAGCAAAACAGCAATCACTAAAAGCAAGGTATGTGTCAGCAAATTTGAATTCATGATTTAATCATCTTTCGTCTCTTGTCGAAGGTCAACGCCCGAAGACAGTTAAGAAGCACCGAAATACTGCTTCCCGCCATGGCCAAAGCTGCCCACTCGGGCTTAATCAAAATTCCAAATTTTCCATATAAAGCACCGGCTGCTATCGGGAGCGCTGCTAAATTGTAAATGAAACTGAGACTCAAGTTCTGAAAGATGAGACTTCGAGTCTGCTTCATCACTCGAATCGATTCAGGAACCGACCACAATTGATTTGAAACGAGGATGATATCCGCAGAAATTTGCGAGATTGTCGCTCCAGATCCCATAGCAAAACCAACATGTGCTGCCGCAAGTGCGGGCGCATCGTTCACGCCATCACCCACAAATCCAACCTGCTCGCTGATCATATCGAGCCCCTTCTTCTTTGGCTCAGAGAGACGCTTGACGATGGTCGCCTTTTCTTCGGGCAAAACACCCGCGTGAAAAAATTTCAATTTCAACGTCTTAGAAAAAGAGCGCGCCACATTTTCTGAATCTCCCGTGATCATTCCTACCTGAAAGCCACTCTGACTGAGATCTTGCAAGACATCCCGGGATTCAGCACGAAGCTCATCATCCAGAAACAAAAGACCGCAAAATTTAGAATCGATTCCCACCCACAAAACTGTTTCATGACTTCCATCAGCCTCCCACGTCAGATCTGTCGGAACTTTCGTCGAATCATATCCATTTTCAAAAAGCCAAACTAAGTTCCCGACGACCACCGACAATTCTTTCCCATCCCGTTTGAGAACGCCTCCGACGCCTTTGCCGGGAACAATCTTAATCTGCTCAACAACTGGCAATAGCTCAATTTTTTCAGCTGCTGCTTTCTGAAGAATGGCCATCGCATAGGGATGTTCGGATGATCGCTCTAAAGATGCTGCGTACATCAAGAGATCCCGATGAGAAATATTCTCAACTGCTTTTATTCGATTCACCACTGGCCGACCCAATGTCAAAGTTCCTGTTTTGTCGAAAGCAATCAAATCAAGCTCTGAAACTTTTTCGATTGCTTCAAACGACTTAATCAAAATTCCACGCTTGGCCGCACGAATGGCGCCAACAAGAAATGCCGTCGGCGTAGCCAATCCAATCGCGCACGGGCAAGCGATCACCAGAATCGAAAGCGCCGCTGTCCACGCGATATTCTTATCTGCCCACACAAAATACATCGAACCACTCAGAAGCACGACAAAAGGCACAAACCACGTCGCGATTTGATCGATCCGTCGCTGCAATCGGGGCTTCTGCGCGAGACTTTGGTTTACGGATCCCACTAATTTTTCATAAAAAGATTCTGAATAGAGACGAACGACATCCGCATCAACAGGCTGACCAATATTCACAGCGCCCTGCAGAACTTCTTCGCCTCGCCGAATTTGGACCGTTCTTGATTCTCCAGAAATAATACTAAAATCAAAGTCGGAATCTAGAGACACTCTGCAGTCAGCTGGCACCTTTTCTCCCATCAATATTCTGATTCTGTCTCCTACTTTCAGGGCAGAAACTGTGCAGATCTCTTCCGTGCCATTTTTGATTATTCGGCAACTCTCTGGTAAAAACACCGACAAATCGTTCAAATATTTTTTTACGCGACGATGAACGACCGCTTCGATCCACTGACCAAGCACTACAAGAGCGACGATAAATGCGGCAGAGTCAAAATAGACCGCATGATATTCATGTTTCGATATATTCCAGAACGACAATCCCCAGGACGAAAGAATGCTTATGCCAATAAGCGTATTCATATTTGCAGATCGAAAAATCAACGGAATCGCGCGCAGAAAATGTAATCCGGAAATGACTGTCACCAAAAAAGCCGATGCCGCTGCAATTCCCACCGTTAGGCCTGATATTTCCATCCCCAGTAAGTGCGGCATTGATGCCACCATTGCGACAGCTGACAACACTAAGCCAACGACGACCTTCAAAAGAGAAGGTTCTGGTTTTGATTTATGTACCGCATGAGCTTCAGGACAACAGGTTTCAGCCATGAGAAGTATGATATTCGTTGCCCCAGAAAGCCTCAATCATTCGATGGCACAAAATTTGCATCCTTAGTAAAATACTATGGCTATGGCAAAAACGAAGAACTTTACGAATTTCAAAAACTTCATCTGGGCATTCATCTGGGCAAGTCTCGGCATTTCGGGGCTCCTCTTGAGTGGCTGCGGCTCGGTGGATAACACGACCCTCAACAATACGAAAAGCCTTTCGTCGATCAACCTCGGCGGCCAATACAAAATGTCTTTGACGACTTGCAAGTCTGGTCAGTTTGATCCCGCCTTGGCAAAAAGCATTCTGAAAGAAAATGAATTATTGGAGCACTACAAGTCTACTGGATCTGAAGTAGTCATCAGCCTATCCAAAGATGAAATCACACAGACAGCCCCCTCGACTTTTTTTGGAGGAAAGAGCGCTGGGTGTCAAGTGACTCTGACTAAACACGCAGCGATACGCGATGATTCGATTCTATTGCTTCAAGATAAGTCGATTTCTTGTTCCAATGCGTGTGGGCTCAATGACTGTGAAGAGAATAAATTGATTTCGAATTCGCCCATCGAGCTCTACAGCATCGAACATATCGGAAATAATCTGAAGCTGACGAGCAAGTCAGAGGGGCTTGTTTGTAGATCTGAAAATAATCAGAAACAGCCTTCCGAACTCAATTGGATAAAAAAATAGACACTGTCGCCAAATTCGATTGTGGCAGTGTCGTGAAATGTTACTTTCGTTTCACAGCCAATAGTTGCTTTGCAGCTTTAACAAGTGGGCCTAAGGCGTTCTTGTCTTTACTCAACTTCACGAGATCTCGGAGATTCAGAAATTTAATCATCGACGATGAATACTGAAGTGGAGTTTTCGGATGAAAGCAGAGCGCTAATTTTACCTGATAGTTTCGAGTCCATCCCGAATTGACTGAAATCGTACGAATGACGTCATCGGGCACATTTCTCATACTCGCATACACAGCCACTTCGGCGTCCGTAATTCGAGGTGACTTCAGAACAGACAGTGCAACGATGCTATTCGTGTCTCTGATCAGATACGAGCGGGCCTCTTTATTTCCCTTCACCGCAAGCTTCACCTTTGCGCCAACGTTCAACTTCTGAATAAACTGGAGCAAGCTCTGACGCTGTTCTTCATTGAGTGTATTGCCGCTCGCCGCAAGAAGTGATTTCGCTTTTTGTTCATCATCGAAGCCCTCGATGGCAGATGACAAAAACGCCTCATCATCCATCAATTCAATTTTCTCTTCGACAACGCTCGATTGATCTCCAGGAATCGGAATTCCAGCCAATCTCAAAAATTGTCTCAACTTGTCGGTGCTGCTCTTGAGATGATTCTGATTCGACTCAAGAGATAAAATAATCTGCGGGCACTCAATAACTCGCTCTTGATTTTCAGCAATCAAGGTCGATAATCTTTCAGAACAAGTCTTCGCTATTTCGACAAAAAAGGTGCTGGGAGTTCCAGGATTTAAAAGCACGGCTTCGAGAACTTTCTCGTTCGATACAAAAACACTTCCGAGGCTCTCCAAGACCCACTCAGGTAATTCGTTCTCTAAGAGCGGCAATAAATTCTTTTCCGGAAATGTCTTGAGCGACTGCCTCGCGGAGCTGGATAGCTGAGCATCAGGATCTTCCAAAAGATAACAAAGAGAAGGAATTAAAACTGAAGGCGGAATCGGTGCTAATCCCTTGGCGACCATCCCCCAAGTTTTCGCTTTCGTGGGATCGAAAACCTTCTGAAGATCAGGGCCAAGCTTATCAAATGCAGGACGACTCATTTTAGAAGTACCCCCCCCCAACCAAAGCTCTATTCTACTCGAATTTTTGGAAGTGAACGAAGCCCTAGTTCTTCGACATAGGGCATCCGACGCGATGCAAATATTTTTCCAGCGCCTCCAGTCAGCACGATACGAAATGACTTGCCAAGTAATCGACTTGCCACGAACTCAATCTCTCTCAAAAATCCACGATAGAGATGAAACTGACCGTACTCTATACAAGTTGTCGTGGAGTCACCCGCCCGCGGTGCGTCAGCGCGCTTGAGTGCTGGCACTAAAGGCAGAAGCGCAGTTCCTCGCGAGAGCGCCTTGAGCGCAAGCCTCGGCCCAACGACGATAAATCCCCCCACATGAACTCCCTTACCACTCACAAATTCAGCCGTGACCGCGGTGCCGAAATCGATCACCACACACGCCTGTCTCACCCTCTGATAAGCAGCATATACATTAAGGACGCGATCGATCCCAATTCCGTTCTGATAGGCAGCCTGAACCGGAATATCTGCCAACTGAAGTTCTCGGCACGGAACTTTTGCAGCGCGACAGACCGCACGCAGTTGACGAACGATTCTTGGAACGACTCCGAAGAGAACGACCCGATTGTAACGACGAATCTCTCTTCGCCAGAAAGAAAGATCGAATTTTTCGATGGCCATATGGTTGAACTGAGAACCACCTGCGTGCCAAGCGATTCGCGAATTTCCAATCTTCACGTAGAGTATTCTAGACTTCAGAAATTTGCTCTCCCGAAAATAAAATCTCTCCAGAATCTTGCATCGATATTTTGCCACCACGATCTACAATAAGCGCTCCTGATGCATCAACCCCGATCACTTTCATTTCAGAAATAGACTCTTGAATCTTAAAACGAACGCTCTGTCCTCGTCTCCAAAGAATCTTTTCATATTCCGATCTAAAAACTGAAAAATCAGATTTAAAAAACTCACAAAGATATTTCCAAACCGTTTCCGCCACACCCTTAACTGAAATCAAATATTCAATCCCATTACCGATACCACTGTAGGGAGCTGTCTTCAAATGCTGGAGATTGATTCCAATTCCAACGACGACAGTCGCTTGCGATTCTAAGATTTTTGATTCAACTAAAATTCCGCCCACTTTCGAGTCTCGCAACATCAGGTCGTTCGGCCATTTCAGTTGAAGTGGAAGCGCCGACAACTCCTTTACAACCCCGAGCCCAACCACCAGTGAAAGCGCAGACAGATTTTTGGCCGGCACATGAAAGCCCAGACTCATGGCCAATGAATTCTCTTTTTCGTGAATCCATGGCCTCTGCAATCGACCCCGTCCTTTTGTTTGCTCATCAACTGAGACCACAAGAGGCCCAGCCGTTGATTCGAGAAGTTCAAAGGCTTTGTCTTGGGTCGAGGGAAGAGACGCGAAATGAAAATAATTCATGAGAAAAAATCACTTACTTCGAAACAATCCGCTCGATCTCTGCCTTGAGAAGGCCTTCGGCAACAGGCGATAGATTTTCTTGAATCCATTTTTGAATCTCCACGCGAGCTATCTGTTTCAGCTCATCAGAACTCAATTGCTGAATCGCGATCGGAACAACAGACGGTTCAGACCCCGCAGGATTCGATGTCACAACTGTAGATCTCGTTTGCTCTTCCACCGCAGATTCTTCTGCGAGAACAATTGTTTGCGTCGCAGATGTTTTAATTGTCTTTGTCTTTACGAGAGTCGGTTCCTCATCCAAGACACCAAAGACCACTTCTTTCAGATCTCTCGCGTCAAAAGGCTTTCGCAACAACCCGTCTGGCTTGAAGCTTGAAAATTTCTGAAGAAAATCTCTTTCGGATCCACTAAAGAAGGCAATCACTCGCAACTGACGATAGTTTTCATCACCCTTCAGACTCTCCAACAAACTCTGCTCACCGACCCCCGAGATTTGAGAATCCAAAAGAACGACATCCGGCTTTAACGACTTCACTTTTTGCATCACATCGTAACCATCGAGCGCGACGATGACTTCCAAATCGGTGTCAGCAAAGGTCAGATGCACCAGCTTCTGAACGGAGATCGATTCGTCAACCACGAGAATTTTTGATTTCTTTGGCTTGTCTAACATCGAAACCACTCTATCGTTTTAGCGTCAAAACTCCAACTCCGCATCACGATGTGCGGCATCTGCGCCTATTTTGGAACACCCAATGCGGCGCATCCCCCTTAAAACAGCTTAAAACAGGCCTATCCAGCAAATACGACTTGGTATGAGCTTTGCATATTGTATGGGCAGGACGCGCGATGCGGATTCTCGATTAACAAGAAATCCAAAAGCGTGTAGGGTCGAAAACATTCAGATTTAGGATAGGGCCAGGGATATGCAGACAAGTACTTCAAAAGATAAAAGAACTGGAATTAGAGTTCCTCTACTTTCTGAGACAATCACCTTTTTTTATAATGGTGAAAAAAAATCATGTTCAATTACGGATATCACTAATGATGGATTATTTCTTAAGACCACGGAGCTATTGACGCCTCGATCAGAAATTCTTCTTCAGTTGGAATTGCCTGGCGATTTAGGATTTATTCAAGTCAATGCACGAGTCATTCGAGTCAATTGGACAATCAATCGCAAAAAAGGTCGAGAAGCGATGGGGATGGGCCTGGCATTTGAAAGCGTCCCAGCGAATATCAAAAAGATTTTAGAAGCCTACGTGGTGTATCTACGAAACAAACAAATCATTACAGTTTCAAAACGCATTATCGAAGAATTTTTTGGCTCCGAAGGCGGGCCGAAGAAAACAATCTAGTACCTCGTCCACATCTGAGTCTTCGTCAAATAACGATTTTGAGACGTATCGCGTGCTTGTTACTCGACTGTCACAGACTTCGCAAGATTCTTCGGCTTATCCACATCACATCCCCGCAAGACACTCATGTGATACGAAAAAAGTTGCAAAACCACTGTCGTCAAAAATGGATAGATTTCATCTGCGGCTTTTGGAATTCCAAGCCAAGCATGCGCCAAATTCTTCGCTTTAAGATGTCCCTCTGTTCCAACAACAATCATTTGCCCACCGCGAGCTTTGATTTCTTCCAGATTTGAAATCGACTTCTCAATCATTGCGTCGGCAGGTGCAATACCCACAACTGCCCAATCCGAATTGATCAACGCAATCGGACCATGTTTCATCTCACCCGCCGGATATGCTTGCGTATTGATATAGGCAATCTCTTTCAACTTGAGAGCGCCCTCCAGAGCAATCGGATATTGAAAACCTCGTCCCAAATAAAAATACTGTTCGTATTTCAAATGCGTCTCTGCAAGTTGCCGAATCTGGGAATCAAGCTGCAAAACAGACTCAAGCTTTTCTGGAAGCTCTACAATGTCTTGCAATGCCAACCTCGCCCACTTTTTCGTTCGCTCACCGCGTGCCAGGGCCAGCTTGACTCCGAGCAAATAAAGAACTTCAAGCTGCGCTAAGAAACACTTGGTCGACGCCACTGCAATCTCAGGACCCGCATGGGTATAAATGACGTTCTTGGTTTTTCTTGCAAGACTGCTTTCGACTGTATTTGTTACAGCGATCGCTTTCACTTTTCTCTTTATGGCTTCCGTTGTCGCCGCGAGAGTGTCTGCTGTTTCACCCGACTGAGAAATCGCGACATACAGAGTTTTTTTCGAAATGACCGGATCTCGGTATCTAAATTCCGATGCTAAATCCACATCGCAACGAATCTTTGCGAAATTTTCGATCCAGTATTTTGCCACAAGCGCTGAATGCCAGGCAGTTCCGCAAGCCACCAAAGTGACGGAATCAAAACTCGCCCACTCTTTTTGTGTCAACTTAACGCCTTCAAAATGAACATTGTCGAGAGAAGAATTCAATCGGCCCCGCAGCGTATCTCGCAATACCCGCGGTTGCTCGTAGATTTCTTTGAGCATGAAATGTGGGTAGCCCTCTTTTTCGGCAACCGCGAGAGTCCATTCCACTTTGTGAATTTCTTTTTTTATATCTCGGCCTTTGAAGTTTTTGACCACAACTCCGGCGGGTCGAATCAACGCAATTTCTTGATCATCCAGAAAAATAAAATTCTTCGTATAATCAAGCAAAGCCGGAATATCAGAGGCTAAAAACTGCTCACCATCTCCGAGACCAATCACCATCGGGCACTGTTGTTTGGCCACGCAGATCAGCTCGGGGTTCTGAAGACTCAGGGCAGCGAAAGCAAAGGCACCCTTCAAGCGATTGACGGCCTTCAAAAAAGCTTTTTCCATCTCGAGACCTTCGTCCAAGTAAAGCTGAATCAAATGGGCGATCACTTCAGAATCTGTATCCGAACTAAACTGGTGATTTTCCTTTTTTAACTCTTGAATCAATTCAGAATAATTCTCGATGATTCCATTGTGAACAATCACCACTTCTTTGTAGCGATGCGGATGTGCATTTTTCTCAGAGGGCTTACCATGCGTGGCCCAACGCGTATGGCCAATCGAGATTGTTCCTGTGACGGCACTCTCCGAAAGATTTTTAATCAAATTGTCGAGCCGGCCCTCTGCGCGTCTGACGGTCAGATTCATTTTTCCGCCAGGTTTATTTTCGAGCGCTGCCAAACCCGCAGAATCATATCCACGATATTCCAATCGTTTAAGTCCAGAGATCACTATCGGAGGAGCATTTCTTGCCCCCACATATCCAACAATTCCACACATACAAACCTCAACTAATCTTTCTTATTCTGGCTCTTTTATATTCCGGCCCGATTCGTATCTCGACCGAAATTTCTGAGCACCACCAGGCTTGTGTATCTGTTGACTTCGTTCAAATGAGAGCGAATCTTTTTCAATATTCTCAACAATCACAGAACCCGCACCTACAATTGCCCCTGTTCCAACAACCACCGGAGCAACTAAAGATGTATTCGAGCCAATAAAAACACGTTCTTCAATAATTGTCTTGTGCTTAGCGAAGCCATCGTAATTACAAGTAATGGTGCCGGCCCCCACATTTGTGTGAGCACCTACTTCTGCGTCGCCTAGATAGGTTAAATGACCCGCTTTTACGCCAATCCCCAGGGTGGATTTTTTTATCTCAACGAAATTGCCAATATGCACATCGTCCGCAAGATCTGACCCTGGTCGAAGTCGCGCAAATGGGCCGATAGATACATTCTTTCCAAGCTTTGCTCCTGTTAAAACGCAATGCGATTCAATGCGAGAATTTTCATCAATTCGAGAGTCTTCAATCACAGAAAAAGGACCGACCGTTACCCCTGCTCCAATTTCTGTTTTTCCTAACAAATGAACCCCCGCACTGATGACGGAATCTGGATTTAGAACAACACTCGACTCCACTCTGACAGTATCTGGCGAAAGAAATCGCACTCCTTTCGACATCCAATCATTTACAATGCGTTTCTGAAGCACTCTCTCGAGTTCGGCGAGTTCTTCCAAATTGTTTGCACCTGCGGCTTCCTCTTCAGCCACTTCTTGAGAATGAATAAGTCGCGATTTATCTCTACAGAAAGCAACAATATCCGTCAGATAAAATTCCTGCGCTCTATTCTGATTTTTCATTTGAAGTAAGGCTTCTTGCAAAACAGAAACCTGACAGAGATAAAAACCAGAGTTCACCTCAGTGATATTTTTTTCTTGTTCAGACGCATCCTTGAATTCAACAATTTTTTGAATAGCCCCTTGATTGTTGCGAGCAATCCGACCATAAGCATTCGGCCGCAAACAGCGGCAGGTGAGCAACGATAAAAGAGCTCTCTTCTCTACTGATTCCTCAACCCATTTCTTTAAAGACTCTGCTTTCAGCAAAAAAGAATCCGCACCCATAATAAATACCAATTCATGCGACTTGCTTTGAATAATCGGCAGAGTGACCCGAACTGCGTCAGCAGTTCCCTTTGGCGCCTTTTGCTCAACGAAGTGAATTTTCTTAACGGTCTGGGGAACAAATTTTCGTGCCGTGGCCTCGACCTCTTCTTTTTGATGGCCTACGACAACGATGATTTCATCACACACTTTTGCGGCCTGTTCGAGAGACCAGGCGATCACGGGCTTGCCCAAAACATCATGCAAAAGTTTAGACACGCGAGTTTTCATTCTCGTACTCGCGCCCGCTGCTAAAATAATTCCAATCATTTCTCTCTGCCTAAAGAATCATCATCAGGAGCCACTTCCTTAATGACGACTTCCCATTCCTTGTATTTGACTTCCAACAAATCTGAAGATGTCTTTCCGTTCACAGTTGCCCACTTCCAAGTTCCTGTGACACGAATTTTGTGAAATGCCCCGATAGGGGATTTATCTTTGCTGAGGTTCACAATATCCGCCCATACGCCATCGACCGAAGTCCCATTTACTGTCAGTACCTGAAACATCGGGCAGGGAGCTGTCACACAAACTCGAGGTTGATAAAAAACTTCCAGAACACCTTCGCCTTTATCAATAGCCGAAGTATCTGCACCTAAAAGACCTAAAGCCAACAAGATGATTTTCATGTCTCTAATCTATGATGTCTTCAAGGTGCGGGACAAGCAAAAGACATGAATCGAATGCACCAACGAGCTCAAAAGTTCTGCATGAACTCGCAAGCTTGCACCGGTCGTCATGACATCATCGACGAGTAATACGGATTTACCAGCCAAAAATTGACTCTGCGCGCCCAAAAAAACCAAACGGTTCAGAAATTTCTCTCGTGTCGTCAGATCCAAAGCTTTCTGAGTTGAAAGAAACGGCCTACGTTCAAAAACGCCGGCTTGTACGGGACGTTTCAAGAGCGTCCCTAAGTGTCGAGCCAATTCATAAGCAGGATCATAATTCCGCCGACGGCAAGAATCCGGATCGCCGGCAACTGCCACTATGGCATCAGCGGTCGGGATGGCTGGCAGCATCCAATCTTCTAGCTCCCGAATTCTTTCAATACGACCACTGTCTTTGAAATCACGAATCCAGTTTCTCACACCATCTTGATAAAAAAAGGCAGCCCTCAGGGATTTCCAAGGCACGCGTTTCTGTTGGCATGAAATGCATGCGTCTAAACATATGTCGATTGGAAACACGCCGCAAACAGGACAGGCCAATTCAAATTTCAATCTATGGAAACAGGCTTTACAAAACAAGTCTGCCGAAGCGTCCCCGCAGTTTTCACATGATGGCAAAAAACTTTTAATCGTTTGAATCACTGCACAAGCTTCTGAAGAATTCCTCTCTTGATGTCAATCGCCTGCTGAATCTGGGCCAATGAAACCGAAAATGGTTTTGGAGCCTTCCAACGCACCGCCAAGGGAAAAACATCGTAGGCCTCTATGCCGGCCCATCTGAAAATACTCGAATCCGAAACATGGGGCGCGATATAGCTGAAGACTCGCAATCCAGATTGTTGATTCAGCGCTTTCATCATCGACGTCGAATCCGCACTTCTCAAAAAACTGCGACGAAACGGAATATAATCCTCCGTCTTCATATTCGATTGCAGTGTGAGGACCTCTCTTTCTATTTCACGCTGCTCACGATCTCCAAGAAAATCATATTCCAAGACTGATAGCCCATTCTTTTGGGGAACCTGCGTCCACTCGCTTTCAATCATGGACTCCCACGAATAAAATCTGAAAAAGAATCGAGACCTCAACCAAACAATAATCTGTTGCCACCAAGGAAGCGTCGCTCGAGCAACCGAGGCAAAATCATCGAGCTCAGCATGAAGCGATCGCCACGTATTGACCACAGTCTTCTGCCGAGCTTGCAAGACTGCCAAAGTTGGCTGAAGATCTCCTTCAGCAACACCACGCCAATATCCTTTGCTTGCGGCGACGATCGGCAAATAAATTTCAGAATGGCCATCAAAATGAAAAGCCGGAACAGAATGAGAGAGAACCAATTCCACTTTTCGTAACTCAGGAAATTTGGCCCAAACTGAACCCGCTTCGACTTTCTGAAAAACATTCCAAGAATAAGATTCTCCAGGCAGACTGCGGATCAAGTAATGCACAAGGTCCCGTGTTCCATACTTAGACCAGGCCTCATCACCACAAGATTTGACAAAAAAGATATCCCGACTTCTTTTTTGATTCATGAGACTTGTCAAAGCCATCCAATCGATGAATCCCGCCAAAGCTCCACTCGAAATATCGCCCTCCGCAATCTCTTCAATTTTCAAGTCAGAACTGGGGTTCGGCCTGTGAATCAGAAGCAATGGCGCTGCTTGAGTCTCTACCGTCGCTGGCAGAATCGTGATGATATGACGGCAAATAGCGCTCGGATCCAAAGTCCACTCGATCTCACGAAGCTCCAAATATTTCGCTTCACGAATCCAAAACTCAGATAGTTTCTGAGGACTTCTACTGATTGAAACGTATCGAGCCATTTGATCTGGAAGACCAAAAACAATTCCTAAAACCACGAGAGACGAAATCAGCATTCATCTCGAAAGCTATCGAAACTTGATTCGTAAGACTACTCTGCACTACTGTCATCAGCAGCATTGGCTCTCAATTTTTTCTGATAGAACTCGCGCAAGGCCTGTTGAGCTTTCTCATGAGTGACCGTGATCTCTTCGAGAACAACTTTTTGTTTGTCTCGGGCTGATTCCAGCTCTCTGATCTTCAATTCGCGATCCATGAGTTTTGCCTCAATTTCGGACAATTCAATCTTGAGCCGCTCCGTTTCAGTCTGAAACTGCAATTTCTGTCCTTTCAACAGGGCTTGGAGTTTAGGCTTTAAGGTGTCGTCAGTCTTAGACATCGCTCCTTCGAGCTCCGAAATTTTTTTCTCGAGCTCACGAATTCTATTCTTATAGAGATCGATCTGAGCCGCTCTATCCCGATCTTCGCGAAGAAGATGAAGACTTCCTTTCAACGCCGGCGGAAATGGACATCCAACAATTTTATCAAGCGCATCTAACAGAACACCTTCTGTCGCCTGAACGTGGATATAGTAATCTGCGCGATTTTTTGACTCACCATGATTCAAGAATTCAACAGATGGCTTTCCAAGATGCATGAGAATAATCGCGGTCGGCAATTCTGCGATCTTTAGTTTCTCACAGGTGGACAATGCCAGTTGCTCGTTTTCATGAGATTGAAATGAAAAAATAAAAACATTGTGATCACCAACACTCACATGCTTCAAAGCGTCTGGTCGAATATGGTCTACGAGATAGCCCAATTTTGAGAGAGTCTCAGAAAAACGAAAATCACCCTCATAGTCACAGAAAAGCAAATGGCAAGGAGCAGATCCCACGTACCCAGTATAAATGGATGTCGCCCCGAAAAGTAGAGGGCCAGAAATTCATCTGGCCCCGCATTAAAGCTGAGCGTCAACACTCAACGAAACTCAACGAAAGGCTTCAAACGCCTCAGCCACTGCCTTCTGAGTAATCTCACCAGCATGGACGTTGAGTCCTTTAGCCAAAGCAGGATCCTCTTTCAGCGCCTTTCGAATACCCAAGCCGGCCAATTTTCGGGCATAGGGCAATGTTGCATTGGTCAATGCAAACGTCGAAGTTCTCGAAACTGCGCCTGGAATATTCGAGACGCAATAATGCAAAACTCCAGAATCGACATAGGTCGGATGCGAATGCGTTGTTGGCTTCGTCGATTCAAAGCAACCACCTTGATCCACCGACACATCAACCGCAACCGAATTTGGCCGCATGCGCGAAAGCATACCGCGAGTCACCAATCGAGGAGCCTTCGCACCAGTAATCAATACAGCGCCAATCAGAAGGTCAGAAAGAGCCACTTCCTCAGAAACAGCATCGGCATTGTAGACCAATGTCGTGACACGGCCGCCGTAGAGATCATCCAAATAAGCGAGGCGATTTGGATTCACATCAAAGATGGAAACCTGGGCACCAAGGCCAACAGCCATCTTCAAAGAGTTCTGACCAACGATTCCAGCACCAACAATCGTCACTCGGCCAGATTTCACACCGGGCACTCCACCAAGAAGCACTCCGCTACCGCCGCGATCTTTCTGCAAATAATAGGAACCGATCTGAACGGCAAGGCGTCCCGCCACTTCTGACATCGGTCTTAACAATGGCAAAGACCCATCGTCCAGCTGGATCGTTTCATACGCAATTCCAGAAACCTTTTTATCCAACAGCTGTTTGGTCAAATCAGGAGCAGGCGCTAAATGCAGATAAGTAAAAAGAATCTGCCCCTCCTTCATATAATTGATTTCGACGGTCTGGGGCTCTTTCACCTTGATGACCATCTCGGCGATATCATAAATCGCAGCGGCCGTATCAAGAAGCTTCGCTCCAGCTTGAACATATAATTCATCCGACAGACCGCTACCAATGCCGGCGCTCTTCTGAATATAGACCTCATGGCCGTCTTGCACCAATACCGCAGCTCCGGCAGGGGTTAGCCCCACCCGAAATTCATTGTCTTTAATCTCTTTGGGAACTCCAATGATCATACGAAATGCTCCTTTTGCTAACGATCTAAAGTCTCCCTCATCCTGTCAATGCCTCGATTCGGAACTTTCGTTAATTCCGGAAATCCAAGAAGAAATAGCTTGAGGTAAAAGCGGTTTTCAGAGCTAGGTACGGATTCTGCACCTTCAATCGACATGCCGGCAATTCTGCTGATGTTGATTTTTCCATTGAGCTTCTGGATGGCCTATACGATGAACTGGACGGCCCATCTGGCGCACCGCCAATCCGAACAACTTCGAACCGACGCCGTCTCTCTTTCACTGTGCCACCAACGAAAAAGGTTTTTAGATCGAATTTCAACGCTCAATACCGCCATCGGAAAGATCGAAACCCTCATGACGGCAGAAGCAGAAACTTGCCTGAACTCTGGCCCACTAGCCTTCGGCGTCTGTGAGGGAATCATCGCGCTCCTCAAAGCTCAAAGCCTCTCGGCACAAGCTCTTGAACGACTCCAAGACTATCGTCGAAGCTCATATCCCACGGAACAATTACGAGTTGCTGTATCTTTGAAGGACAAGAACGAACTAAAGGGAAATCTGAAGATCAATTCAGCGCCCTCAGCACTGAGCCCCCTCGATGATGGCCTTGCACGAGAGACTCTTCTGCCAAAGCAAAGACTTTATGAACAATTATGCAGCTGCCAATGGCCGCGGCGCCTTCAGCCAACTTCGTTTTTCGAAAGCAAAAATCGCATCAATATTCAGTTTCTTCCATTCCGAGAACTCATTCAGGATACGCATTCCACTTTCAAATTTTCTGCAGCTTCGGGTCCATCAAAAACAAATTCGAACTGTTCGATAGAAGCACGCTCCACATCCACAACTTTTCAACTGCAGACAAAGAGAAACTTATGATGGTCATCAAACGAAGCGCCACGATGGTCGCATCGCCACGCGGATCAAGCATGATTATCGTTGTTCTGTTTTTTGGAATTTTTGCATGGACTATTCTGATAGTTCAAAAATTCATCACTGAAAGATCGGACGCTCTTCGAAAGATGAAATCTATTCAATATGATCTTCACCAGGCTCATGTTCACGAAAACCGGCGATCGCAAAGTTGGAAGATCCCGTTTTCTTCCGGAACTCTTGGATCCGAAGAATCAACTCGAAAGACAAAGATGCCGGCGGTTGATCATCCGGTCTATTTAGACTTTGGCAGCGATTAACTTGATGGCATGAGTGAAGAGGTAGATACTAACCCTAATTTTCATGAAACAAATCGATGCCATTAAGTATCAACTCTATGAAGCTTCTGTGATCGATCCCGTCGAGGATATCCGAATTTTCAGGGATATCTTCATGAAGCAGACAAATCGCATCCCTCGACTCTATCGCGAAGATTTCTGTGGAACTTTTGCACACTCTGCCGCCTGGGTGAAGCAAAGCGAACACAACTGCGCCTGGGCATTGGACCTTGATCACAAACCACTGCGATTCGGATTTGAAAAACATTATCTGCAGCTGACAGTGGCGGAGCAAAGACGGCTTACAATTCTACGGCGTGACGTTCTTAAGGGATGCGGCCAAAAGGTCGATCTGATCACGGCAACGAATTTTTCTTACTACTTATTCAAAGATCGGCGAGCACTTCAGAAATACTTTGAGTGCGTGCGACGCGCACTCAAAACGAATGGCCTCTTCCTTATGGACGCCGTTGGTGGGCAACAAATGATGATTCCCAATACCGAGCGCAAGCAGTTTTCAAAAACGAAAGAACTGCCAGCCTTTACTTATTTCTGGGAGCAAAAGGGATTCAATATTGTAAATCATGAAGCTGAATTTGCGATTCACTTTGAACTCAAAAATCCAAGGCGCACATTAAAAAATGCGTTTCGCTATGATTGGCGCATCTGGTCTCTTGCCGAGCTTCGAGAAACCCTCCGAGACGCGGGCTTCAAATCGGTCGATGTCTACTTCGAGGGGTCCACTCGATCGGGGCTGGGCAATGGGGTCTTTAGCCGCAAAGACCGCGAGCCTTCATGCGACGTATGGATCGCCTATATCGCGGCGAGATCCTGAGGCTCCTTCACTTTCATCAACACCTAACCGGGACTTAGAGTCCCCACATCTGGGCTCATCAATTGGGGGCCTCATATCCCGCCAATTATAAAAATCTAATAATCACAGCAAGTTATCGAGATACTCCTTCTCTCCCAGTCCTGGCATGAATGTTGCTTTAATAGGGCTCAGGGAAAACCAAAGACGTGAAACACAACAGTAGTAAGTACAAAAGGGGAATCTTTATGAAAACATCTTATCTTATACGGTCCCTGTTTACCGTAGCTCTTCCCGCGGTCTTAACGATTGCTTTCGTTGGATGCGGCGGAGACAGCGGAAACAGCTATCCAACTCGCGGAGCTCTTAATGATCTTCCACGAGATCAATTTAGCCTCGTTAGTCCGGGGACAGGTAAAGACGATATTTGCATTAATCCGAAGGTCGTCGTTTCTCTTTCGAATGCGGCAATCTCGAACAACGCAAATATTTGTAACAATACGGCAGGCCTTTCGGGCCTCTTTCAAATTCTGCAACAAGGCACAACTTCAGGAATTGTTCCTGTGATCTCAACCGTGCCCGTCAGAAGCACAGATAGCAGCGGCAAAGAAACTTGTACTCTTGAAATGACGACTGGCCAACTCGAAGCGGGAAGCACCTACTACGTTTGTGCCATGAACTCGCAACTTTCAAGCGGCTTCAGAAATGTGGATCAAAACTGCTATAACTTTAGAACAAACTTTCCAGCAAAAACTTGCGCAGGAGGAAGCAATTTCTTCGTAAAGACGATCGGAAACCAAACAGCCTTTCCAACCTCTGTCGGCAAGGGATCTAATCTCTTGGACGGCGAATTACCATTCTCTCCTGGAGATCTTGATGGGCTAGTAAGCTCAGCAATCAGCGCGTTGGGTTCTGCATTAGGCCTTGGCCAGTGGTTCACCTCGGTTTATCATCCAAATGAATTAGTTCCCATTGAATTTAACCGAGACGTTAATTCTGAGACAATTTCGAAAGCTTCGATCAAGCTCATTCAAGGAAGCATCGACGGACAAGTGGTCAGCGATACCTCTGTGACTCTCTCTTCAGACCGCAGAAAAGTATTCCTGCAATTACCCAGCCGATCGCTGGTAGTTGGTACCTATTTAGTTTGGGTGAACAGAACGGTGAAAGACGCAACGGGAACTCAAATGACATCGCCTAACGTTTCCGGAAATATTTCATACTATGCACCGATAGAAATTCGGAACTACTGATCAATAAATTTATAGATGTTTTCAGATTTACCTAGGGGGTAGATCGAACGATCTTCGTTTGGCTAAGGGAAGCTGTGAAGCGGAAAGCCAAACGAAGATTCGTTCATTTTTGTTTCAGACTCTTTTCAGAGTCTTGAGATCTAATATTTCTAAACACTCGACGACCTAAACTCGATATCAGGCAATTTCCATGGAAAGCCCTTCCAATATGTCGTTGAAAGCTTAGGCGCTAGCTCATTTTTCACAAACGCTTCTGCCTGATCAGAAGCCAGGCCAGACAGCTTTCCGGCTGCACCAGTCGACTTCAATTTGCCGGCAACGGCCTTCTTACGCAAAGTTTCGTGAATATCCTGTCGAGAGCCGCCCTTCAAAGTTTCCTCCATCATATAGCCCTCAGAAATGAAATAATGCTCATAGGTCTTCAATCTCTTTTTCGCTTCATCTGGAAAAACGCGAAAACCACAGATCCAACGATACATGGCCTCGCACAAAGCGTCGGCCGTCAGGAACGCCTCCGGAATCACTAAACGCCGGTTGCTTGAATCGTCGAGCGATCGCTCCAGCCACTGCGTTGCATGGGTCCACGTCGCATTGTGCGCCAAGGTCATCAAAAAACGACTCAGTCCAGTAATCCGCTCAGCCAACATCGGATTTTGTTTATACGGCATTGCTGAGCTGCCCACTTGATCCGCACCGAAAGCTTCAGAAACCTCCCGTAAATGCTGCAACAATCGAAGGTCATAGCTCACCTTGGAAAAAGTCGAAGCAAGATTTGCAAGGCCATGTAAAAACCAGGCATCCACTTTTCGAGAGAGCGTTTGTCCACTCACGGACACAGGCTCCGTAAATCCGAGTCTCTCACACACGGCCAGATCCAATTGAAGTACTTTCTTCTTATTCTTCCCAAAGAGGGTCTCGAAAGAAGCTTGCGTTCCGGTTGTCCCCTTGCAACCCAATGGTCTCAACCGTTCAACGCAAAATCTGAGTTCTTCCAAATCCCAAACCAAGTCCTGTGCCCAAAGCGAAAATCTTTTTCCGAGAGTCACGGGCTGTGCCGGCTGAAAATGAGTGAACCCCGTCACTTCCAAATCTTTCCACTTCAGAATCGCCTTCTGAAATTCTGCCAAAATCAAGGTGATCTTCTTGAGGAGTATCAAAGTTGCATCCCTAAACAAAACGGCATCCGCATTGTCGGTGATGAACGCTGATGTCGCACCCAGGTGAAGAATGGGTTCTGCTGATGGCGCCAATTGACCATATGCCTTTAAATGCGCCATCACATCATGTTTCAAGCGCGATTCGATCTGAGCAATTTCGTCGAACCGAATATCCGCCTCCACTTTCTTCAACGCACCTATCTGTTCTGACGTGATTGGAAGGCCCAAGCGCTTCTGTTCCTCTGCCAAAATGACCCACAGGCGCCGCCATATCGCCGCCCGGTTCTTTTCTGAAAAGACCCGAGACATCTCAGGACTTGAGTAGCGAACAGTTAAAAGATTTCGGTACTGATCCGTCGGTTCAGAAACTTTGGCTGACTTAGTCATGATCCCTTTAGTTTTAGAGATACACTTGTCACTAACGCAAGCAGCGAATATTTAAACCATTCATTTTACCTTCTGCCTAAAGACTGATTAAGATTGTGAAATGATTTACCTTTCATTTTTCTATCTCTTAAGTGCCACGCCCGCGCCTGAACTCCTCGAGCAGAACAAAGCCTTTCTCGAGAACCAGCTCTCGAGTCCTTCGCCAGATTTGCGAATTTCGGCCGTGCAAAAATTGAGGGATCTCAGATTTCCTGATTCGCTTGGCAAATTTGCGCCGCTTTTGGATGATGTGGATCCAGAAGTTCGATACGAAGTCATTCGCAGCATCGGTCGACTGAATACTCCTGAAGCCTTGTCGACATTGCAGTCAGTTTTACAAAAAGAACGAGACCCCTATCTTATTTCAGAAACAAAAAGAAATATCCGGGGCATCGAAGACACCCTAAAAGCTGCAGAGGCGAAGCTTCAAGAACAACTGCAGCCGAAGCCCAAGAAATCAGACTCAAAAAAAGCCAAAGCGCGCTAATTCATTATGAAGGGCCGAATGCAAAATCTCGAGTATCCCTATCAAGGCCCATCAGATTCTCTTGGAACTTGGATTCTATCCTTTGCAAAATACTCTGATAAAAATATCAAATATCGAGTCTATCTGTTCACTGCGTTTTGCTTACCCCTCTTTTCAGTGCTCTTTGGATTTCTTGGGGCAATCTTTTCCGATATCCCGTGGCTCAACTGGGCAGCTGCAGTCTCTGGCATCGCGTCGCTCATCGCCTATTTGGCTTTCTTTAAATATTTTGCGAAGGGATCGTCTTCATCTGGAATTCTCGGCTATCTGATCGATCCCGATTTTATCGCACTCGGATTTTTGTGCGCCATGACCATCGAACACATGATTGATCGCTTTCAAAACTCTGACTTCTGGATTTTTTTTGGAATCTTCATGCTGGCCTGGATCCTGGTTCAAGCATGGACCGCCGCTCGCTGGAAAAAATTTTCAGATCACCACTTCAAACGCCAAGATTTTTTTTGGAAAAATCCTCTGCTCGTTGCCGAGAAATATAGAAAAATTCTATTCATCCTGAGTCTTGTGGTTTTTTCTAGCGCTTGGATTCTTTTTTACAACGGTCACCAGGTGAGCCGCCTGCTTCTGGCTCTTATTCCCGTAAGCCTCCCGCTTTTTTTGGAGCTCACGACTCGACTTCTCGCCGATGCTGATCAAAATGATTTTTACTGCGGCAATTGGAGCCAGTTTCTCGATCTACGAAAGATCAAAAGCCTCATTTTGCACCAACACGGCATTCTCACTGAGCCTGTTCAGAAAGTTTGCGAAATTTGGATCGATCAGAACGACGATTTTCAAGAAGGCGAAATTCAAGAAGCCTTGGCTCTCATCTCGAGACGAGGCAATCATCCCATTTGCAAGCTACTCTCGGATACGCTCAAAAAAGAAACTCGCCTCCTCAAACTCGTGCACTCAGAAGAGAAATCACATCTCGGCATCACCGCCGAGCTCGAAGGCCTTGATCGAGAACATATCACAGCCCACTTCGGAACTCTTACTTGGCAAAAAATTTTGAAACACGAAATTTCGGAGACAGGAATGCAGGTCATTCGTACTCTGCGCCTGAATCGAGATTCATTTTCACTGCTGTCTCTCAACCGTTCCGTCGTTGCCGTTATATCTTGGAATAATACCCCCAAAGCTCAGACACTCGAAGGCCTCAAAGAACTCAAAGCCGCCGGCATTTCTGTGAGTATGATCAGCAGCCAAATCTATAAATCTGACGAATGGAGTGAAGAGGTCTTGAAAGACTCGGCTATCGATCTGCTGCCTATCGAAAGGCCTGTTCACTTTGAGCGCTGGATTGAGCGAGAGCCCAGAGTGGCCATTGTTCAATGTGGCTGGGATGAACTCGAGAATCCAAGCCTTCCAAGAATTCTCGTCTGCCAGAGAACGAGCGAGCTCACGGATTGCCCTCTCTCATTTTTTAGGTTTAATCCAAGATCTTTGAATTGGCTGATCAGGGCCTCGACACGTTATTCAAAAGGGCTCGTGATGGTCAGCACGTTGTCGTTCATGGCGTCTCTGGTCGCTTTGGCTATTCCGGGAGTCTACTTTTCGAGCCTATTCGTCCTTGCTTATGGAATGCTGTCTGCAGCCTTTTTCACGCGTTTTATGCAGCCTTCTCGTCTTGATTCGAAAAACTAAACTAAGTTATAGTTCGCTTGTCATGATACCAACGAATATTGCGTTTTCGACCCAGGTGCAGGCGGACCAAACCGTTCAGCCGGCGAACTACCAAAATGACCCTATTTTTAAGGATCTGAAAGAAAAGTTGCTCCAGCGAAAGGCTCATGTGGGAGTGATCGGCTTAGGATACGTTGGACTTCCGCTTTCGATGGCCTTTGCCGACGGAAGCTACCAGGTCTCTGGTTTTGATCTCAGCGGACCAAAGGTAGATTCGATCAATAAAGGGATTTCTTATATCCAAGACGTCCCCACCGATCAGCTGGCCAAGCACGTTAACGGCGGGAAGTTTTCAGCCTATTTTGAATTCACGAAGCTTAAAGAGTGTGACGTCGTTGTGATTTGCGTACCGACACCTCTCAGCAAAACAAAAGACCCAGATATTTCCTATATTTTATCCGCACTGGCTAAGATCGAAACTCATTTCCGCAAGGGTCAGATCATCATTTTGGAAAGCACCACTTATCCTGGAACAACCCGAGAAGTTTTACTTCCAAAGCTTGAGGAAGCCGGATTGATACGAACCGGATCTCGATTTCAATGTGGCAAAGACTTTTTCTTAGCCTTCTCACCAGAACGCGTCGACCCAGGAAATCCAAAGTTCAATGTCTACAATACCCCAAAGGTCGTCGGCGGCCTTACACCCGCGTGCAGCGACTTGGCATCGCTGTTTTATGCACAAGTTTTGCAAAAGGTCATGAAAGTAAGCTCTCCCGAGAGTGCAGAGATGGTAAAACTGCTCGAAAACACTTTTCGGTCGGTCAATATCGGCCTTGTCAACGAAGTGGCGATCATGTGCGAGAAATTGCATATCGACTGCTGGGAAGTCATCGAAGCAGCAAGTTCAAAGCCATTTGGATTCATGCCCTTCTATCCCGGGCCAGGGCTTGGTGGGCATTGTATTCCGATCGATCCAAGCTATCTCAGCTGGAAGCTCCGCTCGCTCAACTATACGGCGCGATTTATTGAACTCGCAAATACCGTCAATACGGCGATGCCTGCATTCTGTGTTGATAAAGTCATGATGGCCTTGAATAACGATGAGAAATCCCTCAAAGGTTCCAAAATTCTTGTGATGGGCGTGGCCTATAAGAAAGATATCGACGATATGCGAGAATCACCGTCACTCGACATCATTCACCTCCTGAAAGAGCGAGGCGCAAACGTTGAATATTACGATCCCTATGTTCCTGAATTTGAAGAAAATGGGGCGCGGATGAAATCGGTCAAATGGGCGGATGATTTATCCTCGCGATACGATCTCGTCGTAATTGCAACGGATCATGCGAACATCGCATACGATCAGTTACTTAAACATTCACGACGAATAGTAGATACTCGTAATGCGTTGAAAGCATTTAAAGACCAGCGAATTACGAAGATCTAAATGCTAGAGAATGCCTCCACGATTGATACGACAAGTGTTAATTCGCTTAAGGAACACTGGTCTGATTTAGATCATGAGTCGCGGCTAAATCATTTTTTTGCTCTTCCTCGTCATGAAGCCGAAGAACTCTTTTTAAGTTTTTCGCCTGATGAACAGATCGAAATGATCGGAAAGCTCCTGGCACCCGAAAAAAGATCATGGATCCGATTGTTAGCTCTTGATGACGTCGCGGACTTATTGCAACGCCTTCCTCCTCAGCAGCGAGCGGAAGATATTCTGCTACTAGACGATCATACTCGTCGCGAAGTGATGGGATTGCTTGCCTATGCAGAAGATGATGCCGGGGGATTAATGAACCCCCGATATATTCGACTCCGACCTGAAATGACCGTCGAAGAAGCAATTCGATATCTTCGAGCTCAGGCGAAAACCCCGATCGAAACCATCTACTACGCATATGTCATAGAGTCCGATCAAAAGCTTGTGGGAGTGGTCTCCTTCCGCGGCTTATTGCTAGCGCTTCCCGAAAAAACTGTGCGCGAAATTATGCGAACAGAATTCATTTCGGTTCAAGAAGACATGGATCGAGAAGACTTGTCGCGTCTTTTTTCGCAGCACAATCTCATGGCGATTCCAGTACTCGACTCTTCCAATCGAATGAAAGGTATTGTCACCTACGACGATATCGTCACAGTAGTTCAGAAAGAAGCGACTGAAGACATCCAAAAACTTGGTGGTATGGAAGCTCTGGATGTTCCTTATTTCAATATCAGTTTTTCTCAAATGGTGAAAAAGAGAGCAGGATGGCTCACGGCCCTTTTTCTCGGAGAAATGTTCACGGCCTCGGCTATGGGGCATTATCAAACTGAGATCGAGCGAGCCGTTGTTCTTGCACTCTTCATTCCATTGATCATCAGTTCCGGCGGAAACTGTGGGTCCCAAGCTTCGACACTTATCATTCGCTCATTGGCTCTGCGGGAAGTACGACTGCGAGATTGGTGGAAGGTTCTGGGTCGCGAAATTGGCACAGGTTTATTTTTGGGCGGAATTCTGGGCATCATTGGGCTCTTACGTGTCATCATTTGGCAACAGTGGAACCCTATCTATGGAGACCATTATTTCCTAGTCGCACTCACCGTGATGTGCAGTCTTGTGGGGGTGGTTCTGTGGGGAACAATGGCTGGATCGATGCTTCCGTTCGTACTCAGAAAAATGGGTTTCGATCCGGCGAGTGCATCAGCCCCATTTGTGGCGACGCTTGTCGACGTCACAGGCTTAATTATTTATTTCAGCGTAGCGACAATTCTGCTTCGAGGCACCCTGCTGTAGCGGGGCCTTAAGGTTTCAGCCAGTTTTTGTTTTCTAACAATATATCGTTCGGAAATATTTCTAAAACCTCAAAATCTGGAAGGCTGGCCATCATCTCTTCAAACGACCATTGATCCTCATAAGTTTTCACCTTTTCATGTTCCATAAAAAGATAGTGAGTTAACGGGATCATCTTTGCCCCACCTTTCACCAAATCTCTTTCAGCGCCCTGAATATCCGCCCAGATAAAATCAATTTTATCGATCTGCTCTTTTTCGCAAAACTCATCCAAAGAAACCACATCTACCTCAACCGTATTTTCAAATCTCAGATTTGACCCCACGGGAAGGCTTGAAAGAGGCCTGTGAATTGAGCTAGACGCCGTCCAAACTCCAAAGTTCTCAACAATATTCGTCGATTGATACAATAGCGTTCTGCCAGCTCGTTCACCTACGGCCTTGGGGATCAGCCTTACTCCCGGCGGCAATCCCAATTTGCGAATGATTTCAAGATTCCGTGGATCTGGCTCAAAAGCGTAAAAGCGCCCAAAGCCGGATGCAGCGATCTCTAGCGTATCCTCAGCCCGATGCGCCCCAAACTCAAAGATTGTCGCGCCGTCTTCTAAGTTTCTCAAGATATCGCGCGCATATGGATTCATAAAAATATCTTACTCCAGTCTTCATTAAATCGGAAATGCGTGATACGAGACCGCATGATTTATCGACTAATGATCCTAGGTCTTCTGACGCTTGGCTCTCTTGGAGCTAAAAATATCTCGCTCAATGCTGCACCTGTAGAATCTCAGAAACCAAACGCTGATCTGCAGATGCTCGAAAAATTGATACTTCCGTTAAAAACAGATATCAAAACGGCGTTAGATCAAAAATTCAACCAAGATGATCGCTTGAAAGAAATGAAAGCAAAAGCGATTGATAAATTAAAATTATTTATGAAGTTCGATCGGGAGGCCTACGAACTCAATATCGAAGCACCGGAAGACGTGAAGGCACGCGAGATGATTCAAGCAGATGAGTTGAAAGAAAAGAACGAAATCTTGGCAGATAAGAATCTCTACCGAGCATTCTCAATTGTCCGAAAAGTAGTTCAACAAAACTCATTTCCAGTAAAAGGCCATCTTGATTCACTGGGCTACAAAGACATTTTAGGCCATATCGATTTATTTGCTTTAGAAATCACTGATGAAGATCGATTACAAATCAGGGCCTCTCTCGCTGTGTTAGAAAAACTTAATGAAGTAGACAAAATTTCTTCTGAGATTGCTGTTGCACTGGAAAGGCTTAAGGGCATGTCAGAGGATATCAGAAAAGCCAATTCTGATATCGCTCGCCTTACCCCCGAAGTGAGAGCCCTTTCTCAGCAGCTCGGAGATACTGATATCGAGTTTCCGGATACTCTTAAGAAAAGACTTTTCGACAAGGAAGAAGAATTAGAACTTGCTCAGCGCGTACGACGAAGAGCAGACAATCTACGAACGGGCATCGAAAAACTAAACACGGCAGCGCAAACAAAATTCGTTGAATATCTGAAGTTGAGGCGAGAAACCGTCAAAAAATTGCGAGAAGACAGAACTAATTAGAAATCAATCTCATCAACGCCTGGCAATTCGCAGCGACCCGGGACCAGTCCACGAATTTCCACGAGATTAAAATCGACGCGAGCCCCAGAGACAAAAATTGTGGAGAAATCGCTGGTCCCTTAGTCACCTTCGGCATGACGACCCCTCGAAAATACTTAACAATCGCCTGATCAACAACCGCCCCACTATCGAACGACTGCACAAATTCAAGCAGCTTTGCCTGTGTCGGCCCAGCCACTCGCGCCTGAGAAATTGTTGGCTGAACTCCCACCACTCGGGGAAATGAAACAATATGATCATTCATCAATGTATGAATAAAACCGGGCATCGCCTTCTCCGCGAGATAAAAGGCGATCTCCATTCTTAGATTTTCTTCTTCTGCGATCGGAATAAGCTTAGGCGCAAGCCGCTTTGTGAAAAAAGAAATTCTATCCTCACCAAAACGTGAGACAAATTCCCCAATAGTTGTCTCTGTTCCTTTTTTTGCCGTTTCAATATGCTCACGAGTCCATTCACCCATCAAATCATGCACCGTCACGGGCCCTTCCCTGTAAAATAGCCCATCAAACTTGATCGCATGCTGAAATCCTCTTGTATATCTCTCCGAAATCTCGAAGGCCTTAAAGATGGGACGATAAACCTTTAAATTTTCTTCCCAACCTGGATAGTTTTTATTCAAGAACACCCTCAGATCTTTGAGAGAGGCTCTTCGAAGTTTCACAAAGAATTCCGCCGTCAAAACCGGGAGGTCATGAATATTGGAAGTTGGCGCCGTAAAAAAATTTTTAGATGAAAGATCTGCAGCAACATCATTCAATGACAAACACAAAACATCGGCCTCTTCTGAAAAAGCTTGGGTAGACAGTAATCCCGCGACAATTAAAATAATGAATTGCAGCTTCATTTTGAGCCCCCGAATATACCGCGCAAATCCCCTCCCCACAAGCCCCTCGCCCATCATTCCCCCGCCTTCTAACTCATGAAAATCTTTCACAAAAATCGAAGTCCGATTATCATTGTGATGTGTCGCTCGAAAAACTGACAAACGAAACAAGTGTTTTTATCCGTCAACAACATGAGCTGGCTGAATGGCTCGGCTTTGAGAGTCGAAACAAATATCAAATATCGGATTCGCAGGGCCATCCGCTGGCCTTCGCTGCAGAACAGAGCAAGGGATTTCTTGGCTGGTTGATGCGTCAGTTTCTGGGCCACTGGAGAAGCTTCGAAGTTCATTTTTTTAATACCGACCGGCAAGAAATTCTTATCGCTCGACATCCTTTTCGATTCTTCTTTCAACGAATGGAATTCTCTACGCCAGACGGAAAATTCATTGGCGCAGTCCAAAAGCGCTTTTCCATTTTGACCAAGCGATTCGATGTTGAAAACGAGAAGGGTCTCGTGATCATGGAAGTCGCCTCGCCTCTTTTTAAACTATGGACTTTCACTTTTAAGTCTCATGGAAAGGACCTCGCGCACGTCCGAAAAAAATGGTCTGGGGTGGTCTCTGAATTTTTTACAGATCGAGATAATTTTTTGGTCGAATTCGTCGATCCCACGCTGACTCTTCATGAAAAAACGAAAATCATGGCTGCGGCAATTTATATCGATCTTATTTACTTCGAAAACAAGGCAGGTAGCTAATGCTGTTTCCCGCGCTCTGCCAAAGAAAAAGCGGGAAAATATCCGTTGAAAAAGACAAACTCGATTTTAGTTACGATGACACTCAAGAAGTTATTTCAATTTTATACAGTGACCTTCGAGTAAGCAGTGGTGGCGAGAACCAGCCGATATTGATTTTTTCGTCGTCTCAAAATCCTGAACTGACTATTTCGACCCCCTCCCTTGATATCATTGATCACTTAAGTCACAGAGGATTTGACGCAATCCATTCCACCGCCTCCCGCATCCGATCTCGACACACATGGCGGTATTCGATCATGGCCATATGCGCTTCGATACTCATCGTTGCGTTTCTGATCTTGCCGTTTCTTGCATCTCGATTTCCAGATGCCTGGCTCGACAGGTTGTTGTCTCCTGAGACCGAGTACACCTTGTTTCATAAAATCGACGAAGCCACATCATTCAATGACGATCCACTCGTCGATTCCCAAACGCCGGCGGTATCAAAACTTCAATCGCTCGTGGATTTCATAAAATCAAAGTCTCCATCGATACAAAATTTCAAGATTGACGTTCGCATCAGTGAATCTCAAGAAGTGAATGCAGCCGCTTATCCGGGTTGCATCTTAGTTGTTAACGCAGGATTAATCGCACACGCCGAAAGCATCGAGGAAATTGCCGGAATCGTTGGGCACGAGCTCGGACATATTGAAAGACGCCACGTGATTAAATCATTAGGTAGCAGCCTGGGTTTGATTTTTGGAGCTCTCATTGTCGGTAGCATTGCGGGCTCTGATGCAGCTGCCTGGATGATGAAAGGGCTCAACTTCACACAGCTCAAGTACTCACGCGATTATGAGCGAGAAGCCGATGAATCTGCAGCACGCTATCTTCACAGTGCAGGCATCTCAACAGATGGTTTGATAAAATTTCTGGGACGATTGAGTCGAGTTGACTTGCCTGCTATTTTTTCGATCGCAAGCACACATCCGATTTCAGCTGAACGTGTATTGAATCTCAGACAAATTTCGGCATCCCTCGGGGATTTACCCGAACCTGCTACACTGCCCGTGAAGCTCGACGATCTCCGATAAAGGAAATAGGGAGTTTTTCTTTAAGTCCAGGCGGCGGACTTTACACGCTAATACTCGAGTGCTAACAGACGTTCATATGGTGACACGATGGCTTTTTCTCAGCGGGTTCTGCACGTTTTGCTTATTTCAATCTAGTGTCCACGCAAGTGAATGTGATGAGCGACTTGCTCGAATCGCTGCCATTAAACTATTCCTTGGACGAGTGGAATTAGATCCGAGGTCCAGAACCTATAGACATATTGCTTCTCTCGTCAGACGGTATGAGATAGGCACAATATTGAATCCAGACAGATTTCTGGATCGCGTCACTGCTGATGACTTGATAGGTATCGCTGGAGATCCAGAACTGACTGATACTTTTTGGAGGCAATTAGTTGAGGAATCAGAGGGCTTCCGAAATTCATTAATTGATCAGATTTTAACCCCAGCCGAGCCTGGAGATCCCGCTTTAGCGCCCGTGGACATCATTCATCACCAGTGAAAGGCCTCTCAAATCTCAGGGTCGAAATCAGATGAGTTAAATCTTGTCGATCAATTCAATTCAACGAATACTCTGATGAATGAATAAAATTATTAGCATCTTGATCGCAGGAGCTCTCGTTGGAACAACACTCACATCTTGGATATCACCCAAAATTATTGCTTGGTATTTCGAACCTCCGGTTGAAATCGGGGTCAATTGCCGGCCGGCTACGGAATGGGCCATGCATGCATTGCAGACTATGCAGGGCATCGGCTTGCTTGCCGGAAGTGCGATCGCTGGGCTTGGATATTTTTTAATCGCGCGTAAGAAAAAATAGCGGCTAGGCTGAAGTTAACCAAAATGAGGGGCCCTATCTAGCTAGGGAAGAAATTTCGAGGGAAAGTTCCCTGTTTCGATTTTTATCACAGCTCCCATCACTAACCTCCTCATCACAGAAAAATGTCTGCACAGCTCATCAAGATCTAGCTTCAGCCTGCTTTGATCAGCATTTTTTGGTCGTGCCAACAAGAATGGAAATATCTCGTCTGGCTGAAAAGTTTGAATTCGGGAGCGATTCATTTCATCTGACAAAGCCCAAAAATAATCTTCCGACAGTGGATAAAAATCCGACGCCGACAAGCGAAGAGAACTCACGTCGACAAATTGAGCGGTATAAGCCATCGATTTCGGTCGAGAAAATCTATGACTCAAGAGAAAATGGCTTAATTGCGCAAACCCCACCCCCTGATAGGCGCCTACATCGAGCTGAACCTGTTCATCATTCTCTGTCCATGCCACTCGTTGAGAATTTAGCTGGAGGTAAGCCATTTCAAGAAAAGATCTCCAATCTTTTTTATCGCGATGTCGAAGAAATTTTGAAAAACCTAATCCAAGATTGGCTGTTCCAACATCAATGTCGATGTATGATAAGCAAGATCATGGATCAGCTCATGAATCCCTCCATAATCTTGATGAATTATATTTGATAGAGGAAAAGCGATCTCTTCAGCAAATTTTGTTAGATATACCGACTCCCAACCACTTTCTGGCGTCACTGTCTCTCGATAAAAGTTTGCAACCGGAACATACTGCTCTTGAATGATATTCCGACGAGCCATATCCGTCAGGACATCCTTGACCGATTTCCATGCACCTATGAATTCGTCAGCTGACGGAACCCACATCTGACGATCTCCATTCATTTCAAATCCAAAAAAACTTGCCGTTCTTTCGTCAAAAACCTGAATGAACTGTCTAGGATCCCCTTGCCGAGCCAAAACCATCAAGGGAAATTCCGAACCCCACCGGCTTCGCCCTCGGCGTTCAACAAGAAACTGTGCTGCTCCGTGCCGCCCGGATCGATGCCCTGCATATTTGACCGACTGTGCTCGTGCCCATCGATCTTCGTGAAGAATCTTGGACCTGACAACGCGGCTGAGCCCAACCCCACAGCCCTGAGCCGCATGGACACGAGGGCCAAAGAACACAACAACCAAAATGGCGACGACTGCGAAGGCAAAGACCGAACTCTGCATCACATTCACGATGATATTCGTCTTTGCCATACCCGACTCAATTAGCAGAAAAAACGGGGATCCGATAGACGAGGGCTTGCATAGCTGGCGGTCACAGCTGCCTTCCCCGCGACGAAACGGTAAGCCATTGATATTCAAAGCCTTATGAACTCATGACAAATTCTTTCAATAGCCAGCGGCATGAGTCGTCCTCTAAAATTCACTCTATGAGGGTATTCACAGTATGAGGGTAAGAGAGGGAATAAAGTTTATTTTTACTGCGGCCATTCTGTTTTCAATAGTTCACATAGAACAAGGCCTCGCTTCACACGAAATTTCACAGACTGAAACAGACGGTTTCAAATATCACAAAATTTCAAACCCCATAGAGGCCCTTCACTATTCTCAGATGTGGTATTTTAATTTTATCGATATCGAAAATGATCTTTCGGGCGTAGTCGGAGTTGGAGTTCTAAACCCAGATCAACGACTGCTTCCCATTGGGCAAACGAGCACAATGGTCGGAATCGTCAGAGCGCCACAAGAGGGTGATTCATTTTATATTTGGGACCGCATCTATGGTCCAAAAAAACGAGGTCAATTTTTTGCCTCTAAAACTTTTGAACCAAGATTGCGCCTGCAGCTCATAAATCCATCATTAGCGATTAAGGTCATCAGCAAAGATCAGTATCGCCTGCGCGGGTCCATGCAAGACGAGCAGAGAATTGTATCTTTTAACTTAACCTATTCTCGAGTGAAAGGGCCGTTAGGTGCTGGCTGGATACCTTGGAAAAATATTGAACTTCCAAAAATACTCGGTGTTTTGGATGCACGAGTCACATATACCATGCAAATGCCGAATGCATTAGTGAACGGAACGATGACGATTTCAGATCTTCACTCACATACGCAAAAAAAATATACGATTCAAAACGCGCGTGGCTATCACGATGGATATTACGGAAGCGCCTCCCTCATTCCAACTTTCAAATGGGATTGGCTCAATTATCAACAAGACGATCTCGCGATTCAAATGCTGAATCCTCACGGTCCTATTTACAAATGTTCCGAAACAAATGCCATATGCACTCCTGGAAATCTCCGCGTTGTTGTCAATGAAGGAGCTTTCGAGTTTTTAAAAAATGAAATTTCAATTCAATACAATGAAATGAAAGTGGATCCAGAATTTCCTTCGGTGCCTTATCCAACAGACACATCCATAACAGCCATAGATAAAGATGGAAATCGGCTTGAGCTCCGATGGAAAGCCAAGCAATACATCAAGGTATTTTACAATCCACCGAAGCCTCTGAAAAATCTTCCGACTTTTGAAATTGTCGCAGACATGACAGGAAACTTTTTCTCTTCGAAAACCGGACTCACTTACCCGATCGCCGGCTTTGGTTGGGCCGACTATTCAGACAACCCAAAATGAGAGATGAGAAATAGGGCAAAAAGTTTCGCGATTCCCTCAAATAGCTCCGTTCAATGCAATGTAAATTCGGATCGTCGGATTGTGAATCTATTCGAACTTCATGAGCCCGGAGCCTTCTGAAGTAAGCTTTCGATTGAAATACTTCCGCATTTTAAATTTTACATTAACGCTGCCCTTATGAAACTCGAAGGTAGAGGCTTCTTCAATGACGTCAGGCTCTCTTCCTTCTTGAGGAATCTCCAAGCGCTGGATCTGAGTATATTCCTCAACGCCGTTGCCTAACACGCTATGACTTGAATTTATAAACAACCGAGGACGATTTGCCTGTGCCTCTCTTAAGAGATCTTGATCAAATCCACACGACGAAAATTCAATTCCAACATCCACTTCGACATTATCTATATTGGAAGGATTGGTCCTAGAATGCCCAAGTGAAGATTGATGGTCTTTCTTCAAAAAGGTGTAAGGTTCAGCCATTACTTCCGCCAGAGAAAAATTATTTAGTTCGAGGTGAACCTCAGAAGCATCCTTTATTTCTTTTTTATCCCACTCTCTGTCGTCACCAAACTTAAATCTGTAATGAACACCCAGAGGCGTTTTTTCAGTCAGAACACTCTCGCTTCGCATGCTGTTGGCTCCATCAATCTCCACAGTTCTAAACCCCTTAATTTTTCCACCATCATCAAATTCTGGGGTAAAATCTAAAATACTTTTCATAACCAACGTACTAGTAACCTTTGTGGCGCTTCCAAGCTTGCTCTTCCAGAAATCTATTCTGGTCCTCTCCGCGCTTTTCGCACCCTCCAGTTGGGACTTGTCTCGAAAGAAAATTGAAATTTTGTCAAACTTAAGCTCCTGCTCTCCATTTGGAAGTGAGACCGGCTCGTATGAGAATCTCTGATCGGCCTTTGAACGTATCGCAATGTTTTGAATCGTACTCGAGACCGAGGCAGAATTGGTGGTGGGACATTGAGGTCCAGCTTGAGACACTAAAAAAATTACCATGGTTGCTATCATTCTGTCTTCCTTTCCCGTCGCGCGAATCACATGAATCACGCGAATTAATCTACCAACTCAATCCAGGCATTATCATGCAAGCCTTATGCCAAGTGCATTAGTGGAAAAGCCAACCTTGAGGTCCGGGGCGCCGTTTTCAAATGACTTGCGTCGACCATTCGCTTTCACTAAGGATGGAAACATGCGATTTGCAAAGTTATTTTTTTTCATGTTTATTTCAAAATCTTTGCTCTTTGCGGCTCCAGAAAGCGCGAGTGAAAATGAAATTGAGCGGGCACTATCGAACAACTGCATACCTGTTTTGAGTTCTCTTACAAACTGTGACCTGCTCGGGAAGTGCCAGATTCGGTCTGGCAGTTTTCGCGTCGTCCAGAGACCTAACGTGGATCAAGATGCCGACTTGCTGAAAGTTAGCCGAGAAATTTCTGCCCAACTTAGATTTTTCTTTCTGATCGGAAAACCATATCGAATTGACCAACGTTTTCTTGTTAAAGCTAAGACAGACGGAACCAGACACATCGAATTACAACAAGCGCCTATGGCGCAGCCCGATATTCAGTATTTCTTTTTTGGAAAAGTTTCCACGATGGCCACTCCCGCGACCAAAAGAGAACTAGCCGACCATCCGAATATTTTTTCTCGATCACCACACACTTGGAAAAAAGAGTTTATGAGCTTTTTAAGGTGGACCTATGGACCGCATTTCGTATCACTGGCTCCACACGGCTCCAATAGTTTTCTTCTACGACTAAAACCGTCGTTTTTAAAGTCACCACATTTTAGAGAACTAACTGTAGAAAACAACTCTTGGTATCTTTTTGATCCAGAAATCCAGGATTGGAGAAAGGTCATTTTCGATATTGAAGGCCTTCTCATTGGCCCCCTGCGCGCAGATTGAACCAGAAACAGGCGTCTGATTTCCCACTTGTCGATCTGCAATATAGCGTCTACTCCCTTCTGTGCATGATTAAAGGTTTTCTGTTCGCACTTGTTGCACTCTTTGGATCTCACCTATTTGCTGGAGATCATCGGACCTGCGCGGGCTTAATCCGACAGATCGAGGCGAGAGCACTCAAAGCCGCCCGTTACTACAATGATGTGTATTTGGGTGTTGATGTGAAGACTCCGATACTTTTTTCATTCAAAAGAATTGAAACTTTTTCAGAGGAACCAGTTATCGAGATTGTTTCTGATGAATCTGGCACAAGAACGAACGGTTTTATAATTTTTCAAAATCGATCGACCGGAATTCGGAACCTATTGAAGATCACAAGAATCTCCAATACTGAACTGGGTTGGGTTTATATTCCTGAATTACAGATTTGGATAAACGCTTCAATATTTAACGACGACACCAACATTCGATACCACGAGGATATGCTCAGATATTTGCCGCTCGCTTTTTCACGGCTAGAACTCGTGCATACTCATCCGCTCAGCGCCCAGACTGGATTAGAACGAGAGTATCTGATTGTTCCTTCCTACCCTGATTTGGCGTCGGCCATGGCACTTAACTCTGTGAGAAATCGAGCCGAACACAAATTCGGAATTTATACATCATCTATTGTTTCACCGTTCGGATTGACCACCATTCATCAAAATCCAAGAATGATTGATCAGAATTATGCTGCAAAATATCGAGTGGATCATGGTAGAAAAATGAAAGGAAAACTTCAAAACGCTATTCGAGTTCTTTACGACGCTGAAGAAAAATCAGAAGTCAAAATAAATGGTGGCACGAAGGTCTTCCGTCCCTTTCGTTTAGAATTCATCCCAGCAGAAAAGTTTTAAATGTGATAAAGAGACACATGCGTTTTTCAAAGGGGGTCTGGATATTTCTGCTGTTTCTTGCGACTGCGCCTTTAAAGGCTAGTGAGCCTCTCTCGCTTATCAAACATTCTTGGTCGGATGCAGAGTTTCAGATTATTGAGTTTGATCTTCTTGCCAGCGAGCAGCTTGGACTTCGACATATGCGGCACTTTGCATGGCGGCCGACCTCTCCCCGTGCAGATCGACCATTCTTTCCTCTCTACTGCAGTGGCTATATGGGAAAGTGGTACGACGGCTATATGGGAGGCCTCCCAGGTCGGTTTTTTTCATTTGAAGCGAATCTTTGCACAGCAACGCATTCAGCCTGCGACTTTTGCTCGCCTCTCGATGAATTCAAAATTACTGGAGTGTACAAGTCTCTTTTTTTGAGTGCGACTCGCAGGCTTAAATATGATTCGGCTGCAGTAATCAGGGCCACGAATTCGGGGATCTCGGATGGGCATATCACCGTGCATCCTTTTGGTTCAAAAAAAAGAATTCTTTATTTTGCCATGAAGACAAAGGATGAACGTTTTTCTTTGATGATCGACTTACCTTTTCCCACGAGAGATGAAAGGCAAGCGGAGGTTTTCATTAAGGATTCCAAAGCCAATAAAATTATTTTTCTCGGGCCAGATCAAATTGAGCGAATTTACGTCAACGGCGATGGAAATATTTATGTGAAGGGAAAGACTGCTGAAGGAGTTACCATCGAGGCTTACTGGCCGTCTAAATCACACGTGCGAGACATTCGACATCTCAGAGAGGCGTTGTTGCAACCCGGAGAATTTTCAGAACAGCCGTTCATCGATGAAACTGACGCCGGAAAGATTGTTGTAAACTATGTTGATTCTTTGCCGAGCGAATCAGCCAAACAGCACTTCCTATATAGCCTCGGAGAAACACCATTTTTTAAGTTCGGCGACGATCACTTTCGTTTTTCGGATATCGAAGAAATCACAGATGGGAAAGAGCCGAGAGTAAACTTAGACGGTTCCCGTGATGCTCTCAAAAAGGAAGCCACCTACAGAGAAATGGGTCTGTGATTCGGATTTGATTGGCAAGATAGATACTTAGGCAAAAAGGCAACAGCCGACGAAAAGCCATTGGACTGCAATTTCATTTTAGGAGCTGTAGGCACCTTGCCTGACATTCAGACCCTACTGTCTCGGTAAATTTTGACTCAAGGCCTTCCACCAGAAACTCCAACACATTCCCAACGTCGAAATGTCGATCGTACTTACGAGAGTTGTTTTTACTCTCAACGACCCTCATGGAAAATTCAGACAACGTGGATGGTTGACATAGTTTACTACTTAGTTCACTATTAAGCTAAATGAGAATTAACATTCATGATGCGAAGACCCATCTTTCCCGTCACTTAGCTAGACTAGGTTTTGGGGAAACAATTATTTTATGTAACAGAAATATCCCTGTAGCTGAAATTAGGGCTCTTCCCACACCTTTAAATAAAGAACGTCCGTTGGGACTGGCGAGGGGAAAGGTGAAGATTTCTGCATCTTTCTTTGAGCCGCTTCCCAAAAAAACTCAGGACTTGTTTTACAAGTGAAGTATCTTCTCGATACCTGCACTTTTTTATGGGTGATTTCGGATCCCGACGAGTTGAGTAAAGGCGCGAAAAAACTGATTCAAGACCCGGCAAATGAAATTTACTTAAGCAGTGCCTCTACCTGGGAGATTTCAATTCAAATTGGATTAAAGCGACTTAGCTTTTCTGAGCCTATTGGTAGTTTTATTCCTCGCCAACGCGAACGCCATCAAATCCTTAGTTTGCCAATCGATGAAGAAAGTTCTCTCTACTTGGAAAAACTTCCGAAATTGCACAAAGATCCTTTCGATAGGATTCTTGTAAGCCAGGCTCTCGTCCATGCGATGACCCTCATTACTCCCGATAAAGAAGTCGGAAGGTATCCTGCAAAAACCGTTTGGTAATGTTGTATGTACATACTGGGAGATAGGGTTCGAACCTACGAATGGCAGCGTCAAAGACTGCTGACTTACCACTTGTCGGCTTAGCTGGATCGACGCAATACTGAGACGTGATTCCATATCGAAAACTCTTTGAAGAACTTGAGAAGAACAGAATTAGATATCTTGTGGTAGGTGGATTTGCCGTTAATTTTCATAAAGTCCAAAGAGCAACAGTCGATCTAGACCTGATCATTCATTTGGAACGCAAGAATATAGAATCCTTTGTCCATATGATGACGGCATTAGGCTACGTTCCGAGGCTCCCTGTCAAACCCTTGGAATTTGCAATCGCAAAAAAGCGAAACGCGTGGATCAAAGAAAAGGGAATGGTAGTTTTCTCGTTTTTGAATCCTTCGAACCCGTTTGAAATTATCGACATCTTTGTTAAGGAGCCAAAGCCCTTTAAGAATCTTTGGAGGCGGCGGTTGGTAATCGAGCCGTTCGGTATTAAAATTGATGTTATTGGAAAGAAAGATCTTATTTGGCTTAAAGAAAATGCGGGCCGAGCGAAGGACATCTTTGATGCGCAAGAGCTTAAAAAACAAAAGGACTAAAAAACCTAAACTTTATTGGGGAGAAACCCCCTTGCTCACTCATGAGCAAACGATTGAATGGCTTGATGGTATGCGCCAGTTTATGTTTGAAGTTTGGCGAAGCAATCCTAAGCAAGTCCCTGCCGAAAAACGCGAGTGGTTGAAAGACTGGCTGGGGAAGTAGAATTTCACTACCTGTAGCTTCAATGAGAGTTAAGAATTTCTCGCAAAGTTTGATGGGTCTGCTTTAAGTTTAACGCTGCGCTCCGGAAGTGACATCCTCGGGGCTAAGTGCTTGAAATCCATAGTACCCAGCTGCGCCTTGGTTTATGCGGGCCTTGACGATTTGAGCAATATATTGCACAATAGGAGTTGAGAACTTGATCGTTGTAAAGGTACGTGAATTACAAGTTTATGAGTCCAACGGCCGGAAGCCATTTGATACGTGGCTGGCTCGAATATAAGACCGAGTCGCTAAAGCGCGAATCTTAAGAAGATTAGACCAAGCCTCGGAGGGAAACTTTGGAAAGTACAGATACCTTGGTGAGATCTACGAGCTTAAAGAGAATTACGGACCCGGCTACCGAAT